>Ga0164241_10000093_pt1 | contig 219115 bp, 207 predicted proteins | sample OricomyardsoilBY_FD_108780 | JGI IMG/M metagenome (GOLD analysis project Ga0164241, IMG submission 108780) | Backyard soil microbial communities from Emeryville, California, USA - Original compost - Back yard soil (BY) | ecosystem: Environmental > Terrestrial > Soil > Unclassified | place... | reverse complement strand
CGTATTGCAGCATCAGATAGAATAGGCGTTTCCCCTCGCATAGCGTCATCCCTCCCGCATGATCGCACTCGACGGGCAGAGCGCCCTCTCGCCATTTCGTCTCGACCGCCTCAACGCCCGCCTCGATGCCCTGCATCGCGGCGCACGGGTGCAGGCCTCGTGGTTTGTCTATTTCATTGATGCCGACGTGGCGCCCCAAGGCGAGCTGCGGCAGCGGCTGCTGAGCGTGCTGAAGGCCAAGGACGCCGCCCCCGAAACAGCCACGCTGTGGGTAGTACCGCGTCTGGGCACGATCTCACCGTGGTCGAGCAAGGCCACCGACATTCTGCATGGCGCCCGTTTCGATGTGCGCCGGGTCGAGCGCGGGCTGGCCTGGCAGGCGATCGGCTTGCCGCAGGCTGAGGCTGCTGATTACGAAGCCGTGATGGCGGTATTGCACGACGCGATGACGCAGTCGGTACTGACCTCGATCGACGATGCCCAAGGCCTGTTCCTCGCCGGCAAGCCGGGTGATCTGGTGCATGTGGAGCTCGGTGGTGATGCCGTGGCCGCACTGGCCGAAGCGAATGCGCGCCTGGGGCTGGCCCTGGCGGATGACGAGATTGAATACCTGGCCGAGGCGTATGCCGAGCTCGGTCGCGATCCCAGCGATGCCGAATTGTTCATGTTTGCCCAGGCCAATTCCGAGCATTGCCGGCACAAGGTGTTCAACGCGAGCTGGACGGTGGATGGCGAAGAGCAGGACAAGACCCTGTTCGGCATGATCAAGCACACCCACCAGAGTTCACCGGCGCACACGTTGTCTGCGTATTCCGACAACGCGGCGGTGATCGAAGGCAGCACCGGCAAGCGTCTGCTGACCGATCCGGAAGATCGCGTGTGGCGTACGCACGAAGAGCGCATCGACTTTGCGATCAAGGTGGAAACCCACAACCATCCCACCGCGATCGCGCCGTGGCCCGGTGCGGCTACCGGTGCCGGTGGCGAGATCCGCGACGAGGGTGCGACCGGTCGTGGTGGCAAACCCAAGGCCGGTCTCACCGGTTTCTCGGTCTCAGACCTGCGCATCCCCGGTTATCCGCAACCGTGGGAAGTCGAGCGTCCGTTGCCACCGCGCATGGCCAGCGCGTTCGAGATCATGCGTGACGGCCCGCTGGGCGCTGCTGCATTCAACAACGAATTCGGCCGCCCGTGCCTGGGTGGCTATTTCCGCACGTTCGAGAACGAGTTGCCGGGGCAGGCAGGATTCCGCCGCGGTTACGACAAGCCGATCATGCTTGCCGGCGGCCTGGCCAACTTGCGCCCGGGCAATGTGCTCAAGCGTGCGGTGCAGCCGGGCAACAAGGTAATCGTGCTGGGTGGTCCGGCGATGCTGATTGGTCTGGGTGGCGGGGCAGCCTCGTCGGTGTCTTCGGGTACCTCCAGTGCTGAACTGGATTTCGCCTCGGTGCAACGCGACAACGCCGAAATGGAGCGACGCTGCCAGGAGGTGATCGATGCCTGCTGCGCGCGTGGTGAGAACAACCCGATCATCAGCGTGCATGACGTCGGCGCCGGCGGCCTGTCCAACGCCATCCCCGAATTGCTCAACGACGCCGGTGTCGGCGGCGAAATCGATCTGTCGAAAATCCCCTTTGACGATCCCTCGCTGTCGCCGATGCAGGTGTGGAGCAACGAGTCGCAGGAACGCTACGTACTGGCGATTGATCCGACCAGCCTCGCCGAGTTCGAGGCGATGTGCCAGCGCGAACGTTGCCCGTATGCGGTGGTGGGCGATGCCACCGTTGAGCGTCGCCTGCGGGTGACGTGCGCGTCCATTGCTTCTGACGAATCCCAAATCCCAAATCCCGAATCCCGCGAAGTTGTGATCGACTTGCCGATGGATGTGCTGTTCGGCAAGCCGCCGCGCATGCATCGTGACGCCAAACGCAAGAAGGCGCGCATCGACCTGGTGCCTGACCTGTCCGGCGTCGGCATGGACGAAGCCTTGCTGCGTGTGCTGCGCCTGCCTACGGTAGGCAGCAAAAGCTTTCTGATCACGATTGGCGATCGCACCGTCGGTGGCCTCAATCATCGTGACCCGATGGTCGGCCCATGGCAGGTGCCGGTTGCAGACTGCGCCGTGACCATGGCGGATTTTGACGGCTATGTCGGTGAAGCGATGGCAATGGCCGAGCGTGCGCCGGTGGCCTTGCTGAGCAGCGCCGATGCGGCGCGTCTGGCCGTGGGCGAGGCGATCACCAATCTGGCGGCAGCGCCGATCGCCGATCTTGGCGAACTTCGGCTGTCCGCGAACTGGATGGCGGCAGTCAATCACCCGGGCGAAGACGCGGCTTTGTTCGATGCGGTGAAAGCCATCGGCATGGAGCTGTGCCCGGAGCTGGATATCTCGATTCCGGTGGGCAAGGACTCGCTGTCGATGCAGACGGTGTGGCACGACGGTGAGATGGAGCAGCGCACGGTGTCACCGGTGTCGCTGGTGATCACCGGCTTTGCCCGCGTCACCGACGTGCGTCGCACGCTGACGCCGCAATTGCGCATGGATCGTGGAGATTCCGAACTGTGGCTGGTTGACCTGGGTACCGGGCGCGATCGCCTCGGCGGTTCGGCGCTGACCCAGGTGTTCAATCGCAACGGTGGCGTACCACCGGATCTGGACGATGCCAAGCGGCTGAAGGCGTTGTTCGACCTGGTGCAGGAGGCCAACGCGAACGGCTTGTTGCTGGCTTACCATGATCGTTCCGACGGCGGCGTCATTGTGACTTTGCTGGAGATGGCCTTCGCCGGTCATTGCGGCCTGGAAATTCGTCTGGACGGCTGGGCCGAGGCAACCTTGCGCGCGCTGTTCAACGAGGAACTCGGCGCGGTGATGCAGGTGGCCGAAGCCAACCGCGAGGCGTTCGAAGCGCTGCTGATCAAATACGGTCTGGCAGGTATTACGCATCGGGTCGGTCGTCCCAAGGAAAAGCTCGGGATCAAGGTGTTCCTCGGTCACGACACGCTGTTCAAGTGGAACTGGAGCACGCTGTTCAAGGCATGGAACGAAACCAGCTACGCAATGCAGCGTCTGCGCGATAACCCGCTCAGCGCTGACGCCGAGCAGGCCTGGCGTCTGGATGATGCCGATCCGGGTATTTCGCCAAAAATCACCTTCGATCCTGCAGACGATGTGGCTGAGCCTTATATCCGTGCGTCCAGCAGTCGTGGCAAGCGACCGCGCGTGGCGATCCTGCGCGAACAGGGCGTCAACGGCCAGGTCGAGATGGCGGCCGCATTCACCCGCGCCGGTTTCGACGCGGTCGATGTGCACATGTCCGATCTGGCCAGCGGCAAGGTGAATCTGGCCGATTTCCGCGGCCTCGCGGCGTGCGGTGGTTTCTCGTATGGCGACGTGCTTGGTGCCGGTCGTGGCTGGGCTACCTCGATCCTCTACAACGACATGTTGCGCGCGCAGTTCACGGCGTTCTTTGCCGATGAAAGCAAGTTCGCGCTGGGCGTGTGCAACGGCTGCCAGATGCTTTCGCAGCTGAAGGAAATCATCCCCGGCGCAAAACACTGGCCGAAGTTCCTGCGCAATGCGTCGGAACAGTACGAGTCGCGCCTGGTCACGCTGGAGATCCTCGATTCGCCGAGCATCTTCTTCCAGGGCATGGTCGGTTCGCGCATTCCGGTGGCGGTGGCACATGGCGAAGGACGGGTCCGTTTTCCGCAGTCGTGCAGCCCGTCCAAGGCTAGCGCTGCGGTGCGTTTTGTCGACAATCGTGGCAAGCCGACCGAGGATTTCCCACTCAACACCAACGGTTCGCCCGGTGGTCTGGCTGGCTTCACTGCTGCCGAAGGCCGCGTGATGATCATGATGCCGCACCCGGAGCGTGTGTTCCGCAGCGTGCAGCTGAGTTGGACGCCGGATGGATGGGGTGAGGATTCCCCGTGGATGCGCATGTTCCGCAATGCACGGGTGTGGTGCGGCTGATCGCAACACTCGCTTCACGGTGCTGAGCGATGACTCGGCGCCGCAGGCTCGCGTCGAAGTACTGGCTGTCGACGCTTGCCTGGCTGGTGCTGTTGTCGGTGTTGCCTTGGTGGCTGGGTTTGCCGATGTTGCTGGCACTCGCCGCCGCTCTGCTGCTGTTGCCGCATCGTCTGGTTGATGAGCATGCCGAGTTGCTGCGTGGTGCCCTGAGCTGGGGGCTGCCGGGTCTGCTGTTCGCCTTGCAACGGGCACTTGGTGGCGGACTGATGGCCTGGGGTGCGGCGCTGCTCGGCGCGTTGATCGGTTATACCTTGCTGGCTGGCCTGGAGGCTTGGCTTGATCGGCACAAACGCCGTGCGCCGGCAACGTGGAGCAGCCCAGAATGGCCCGAGTTGGCACAAACGCCGATAGGGCCAGCGGCAGAAATCATCGAGCTGCAGCCGCTACAATGGCAGCACGTCAATGACGTACTGGACGATCCACTGCTGGGTCAGCTGACCTATCGTGATGATGGCTTCCAGCTTGCCGACGGACGCGTCATCCGTAACGTGGATCCGCAACTGAGCTTCAGCCCGGCCGCACGCTGGTTGGCGGCAACCATTAGGTCAGGGCGCGGCACGGTCTTGTGGGATCGACAAGGCGATCGCCACTATCGTTTGGACGGCTGGAAGCTCAGTGGCTGGTATCGTGAGCAGCCGTGGCTTGCACGGCGTGAGCAGGATATGCCACAGGCGCTGTCCATGCTGGTAGCGACTGACTCCGGCCACGACGATTGATTCGAACGCAAATGGAGAGAAGTCCGTTCGCTCCTGGTTCAAGGGCCGCGTCGATAATCGCCTGCTCGCTCGATTTACACGTCGATCGCGATGATTTGGCGATGAAGTGGTTTTCCCGATGAGCTTCTCCGCGCATACTTGCACGGTGGATACTTCAGAACATCACCGCTCGCCATTCTCGTTGGCGCTCAGCGTCATCGTGGTGTCTGCCGATAGCGGCCCGGCTTTGCGTGACTGCATACGTCAGTTGCTCGCCAGCAGTCTGCCGATGGAAATTATCCTGGTCGACAACGCGTCGAGTGATGGCATGGCGGCCGCGATCGAACGTGCGCACGTGCAAGATGCGCGGCTGTCGGTGATCTACAACCACAAAAATCTCGGCTTTGGGCCGGCGGTGAACCAGGCGGCCAAGCAGGCGCGTGGTCACGCCATCCTCGTGCTCAATCCGGATTGTCTGGTGCGCGAAAAGGATCTGAAGCGGTTGTTGGCGATACTCGACAGCCATCCCAAGGCTGGCTTGATCGGTGCGGTGGTGTGCGATGCCGATGGACGTCCGGATCCGGCCAGCTGGCGTCGCGATCCCCTGCTTGGGCGTGCGCTCAACAGCCTGTTCAATCGCGCGGGCGAACGCATCAACATCGAGGGCGAGATACCGGCCGAGGTGGTCGAAGCCGAAGCGGTATCCGGTGCCGCGCTGTTGCTGACGCGTGAAATGTTTTATCGACTGGGTGGCTTCGACGAACAGTATTTCCTGCACTGCGAAGACCTGGATCTGTGCCGTCGCGTGCGCGATATCGGTTACCACGTGCTGCTGGCGGGCGACGTGCGCCTGCATCACGGCAAGGGTAGTTCGAGTCGGCATCGGCCGGTCTTTGTCAGCCGACACAAGCATCGTGGAATGTGGCGATGGTTTCGTCGGCACGATCCGGCCGCGCGCAATCCGCTGGTTTCGGCGATGGTGTGGCTGGGCATCTGGGCGCATTTCCTGTTGCTGATCCCCGGCCAACTGCTGAAACGGCTGCTGCGTCGATGAATCCAACTCGGCGGGTGGAGCTGCTGGCGACTGTCGGTCTGCTGGCGATGACAGCGGTATGGGGCTCGACCTTCGTGCTGATCAAGGACGTGATCGGTCGCATGCCGGTTGCGGATTTTCTCGCCGTGCGTTTTGTGATCGCGGCGCTGGCGATGCTGATCATGTTCGCTCGTCCGGTTCTGTGGATGGATCGACGACAAGTGTTGCGTGGCCTGCTGCTGGGCGCGATCTACGGTGTGGGCCAGCTGCTTCAGACCTGGGGGCTGGCGCTGATCGCGCCCAGCGTCAGCGGTTTTGTCACCGGAATGTATGTGGTATTCACGCCGATTCTGGCGCTGCTGCTGCTGCGCCAACACATGGCGGCGGTGGTTTGGGTCGCGGTGCTGCTTTCCACCATCGGCCTGGGTGTGTTGTCACTCAATGGCGTGTCGATCGACCCCGGTGTCTGGCTGACCCTGGCATCGGCGGTGATGTACGCCTTGCACATTGTTGGACTCGGGCAATGGTCGCGCCGGGGTGAGGCTTTTGGCATGTCGGCCGTGCAGATGGTCGCGATTGCTGTGGTCTGCCTGCTGGCCACGCTGCCGCGTGGGCCGGTGCTGCCACCGGATCCGAGTGCATGGCTTGCGGTGTTGTATATGGCCTTGATCGCCGGTGCCGGCGCGATGCTGATGCAGACCTGGGCGCAATCCCATCTGCCCGCCACGCGCGCGGCGATCGTCATGACCACCGAACCGGTATTTGCTGCCGCCTTCGCCGTGCTGCTCGGCGTGGATGCGTTGAGCTGGCGCATGTTGCTCGGCGGCGGGTTGATCCTGCTGGCGATGTATCTGGTGGAGTTGATGCCACAGCGCAAGAAGATCACTGGCGAACTAGCCACCGAAGCGGTGCATCACGAGGTTTGATGGCGCGCGATCAGCTTTGTTCGCGTGTCTGCAGCGCAACTCGAACCAGATAGGCGATGATCGCCACGTTGCCGATCAGGGTGGCCAATTTAAGCCAGCCGAACGCGTGCAACGTTTCGTAAAGCTCCAGCGGAATCAGTGATCCGGTGGCAATCACCGTGAACCATTCCGCCCAGTGTTTGCCCATCCACAGGCCGACGCCTTCAATGCCGAACAGCACTGCATAAGCCAGCGCGACGATGCCAATCGCCGTGAACTTGCTCGGGCCCAACGCTTCGAGCAAATGCACCAGCTTCCAGCGCAGGCCATCACTGTCGGCCAGTGAAAGATGCGACAGCCAATGCACCAGATGCTCGAAATTCTGCGTGCGATTCAGGTGAAATGCCGCCATCGCCACCAGGATCAGACCGACAGTCTTGATCACTTCGTAAACGGCAATGACGCGCAGACCGAAGCCATGCAGCTGCTTGGCGCGGGGTTTCGTGGTCATGTGAAAAAGCAATGGCGAAGCAGACATGGAGATAATTCGGTGGGCAATCAGCCCATTATCGCGGCCATCGCCAGACAGGTCGAGCCGGATCCGTCGCTGACTAAACCAGCAACTGTTGCAGCGACTTCAGTCGCGACGCTTTCGACGAGAAATTGCTAGCCCCTAGCAACACCGCCCGCCACCACCTTTGTAACGTGCCTCCTGTCGTTCGCGGAAAAATTCCTCGAAACTCGGCACCACCCGCTCCGGGTGGTGCTCGCGCAGGTGCTTCACATATGCGTCGTAGTCGGGCAGGCCGCAACAGAGGCGGGCGGTTTGTACCGCCCGATCCCAGCCGGGTTTCAGTGCATGCAGCATGTTGAACGGGGAGTTCATGACCGTTCTCCTCAGCTGGCCACGCTGCTCAGTGCCACGTAGGGTTCTTCGTGCGCGGTCGGGTGGTTGATGTTCCATGCCTTGAGCAGAGCGCGCAGGCAGAACAGCACCATCGTCACGATCAGCAGCATGAACAGACCGGTCAGCGCCATGTCGACATAGTTGTTGCTGACGATGCGCTGCATTTCCGCCATGGTCTTCGCCGGTGCCAGCAACTGGTTCTGTTGCATCGCGTCGGCATACTTGTTGGCGGCGGCGGTGAAGCTGATCGGGCCGACCAGCTTTTCGTAGCCCGCGGTGAGTGTGCAGATGATCAGCCAACAGGCCGGAATGCCCGGCACCCATACAAAGCGCTCGCGCTTGAGTTTCACCACCACCACGGTCGCCAGCATCAGTGCGATTGCCGCCAGCATCTGGTTGGCGATACCGAACAACGGCCAGAGTGTATTGATGCCACCCAGCGGATCGACGGCGCCCTGATAGAGGAAGTAACCCCACAACGCCACGCAGGTGAATGTTGCCAACAGGTTGCCGGTCCACGATTCGGTCGCCTGCAGTGGCTTGTGAATCAGGCCGGCGATTTCCTGAATCATGAAGCGGCCGACGCGAGTGCCTGCATCCACCGTGGTGAGGATGAACAGCGCTTCGAACAGGATCGCGTAGTGGTACCAGAACGCCATCATGCCGCCACCGGGGATGATGTTGTGCAGCAGTTGCGCCATGCCCACGGCCAGCGTCGGTGCACCACCGGCGCGGCTGAGGATGGTCGATTCGCCGATGTTCTGCGCGGTGCGAATCAACTCATCCGGGGTGACCACAAAGCCCCACTGGCTGATCGTGGTGGCTGCCTGTTGCACGGTGCTGCCGATGATTGCGCTGGGCGCATTCATCGCGAAATACACGCCCGGATGCAGCGATGCGGCGGCGACCAGGGCCATGATCGCCACGAAGGCTTCCATCAACATGCCGCCATAGCCGACCAACCGCGCCTGGCCTTCATTGGCCAGCAGCTTGGGCGTGGTGCCGGAGGCGATGATCGAATGCCAGCCGGAGACCGCGCCGCAGGCGATGGTGATGAACAGGAACGGGAACAGGTTGCCCTTGAATACCGGGCCGCTGCCATCGATGAACTGGGTCACCGCAGGCATCTGCAGCATCGGTGCGGAGAGGAAGATGGCCAGCGCCAGCAGCGCAATCGTGCCGATCTTGAGGAAGGTGGACAGATAATCGCGCGGTGCCAGCAGCAGCCACACCGGCAGTATCGAGGCGCAAGAGCCGTAGGCAATCAGCAGCCAGGCCAGCGCCTTCGCATCAAAGTCGAACAGCGGAGCCAGCGTGGCCGAGTCGGCGACGTACTTGCCGAACCAGATCGAGGCCAGCAGCAATACCAGGCCGATGATCGACACTTCCATGATGCGGCCCACGCGGAACCAGCGCAGGTAAGCGCCCATCAACAGTGCAATCGGAATCGTGCATGCGACGGTGAAGGTGCCCCACGGACTGTGCGTCAGCGCCTTGACCACCACCAGCGCCAGCACCGCCAGCACGATCATCATCAGCACCAGTACACCGATCATCGCCACGATGCCCGGCAATGGGCCGAGCTCTTCGCGCAACATGTGACCGAGCGAACGACCATCGCGGCGTAGCGACAGGCCCAGAATCATGAAATCCTGTACCGCACCGGCAAACACCACACCGAACAATATCCACAAGGTACCGGGCAGGTAGCCCATTTGCGCTGCCAGTACCGGGCCGACCAGCGGACCGGCACCGGCGATCGCCGCAAAGTGATGGCCGAACACCACCCATTTGTCGGTGGGCACGTAGTCGAGGCCGTCATTGCGCAGCACCGACGGTGGCGCGCGGGTCGGGTCCAGCTTCAGCACCGAGTGTTCGACGAACTTGCCGTAAAAGCGGTAGCCGATCACGAACACGGCGATCGATGCGGCAACCAGCCAGATCGCATTGATCGGCTCGCCGCGTCGCAAGGCCACCACGCCAAGACAGAATGCTCCGACGATAGCCAGGGCGACCCAAAAGATTTTTGCGGCTGGGCTTGGCTTCGGAATGGCAGCTTGCATGTCTGACTCCTGCGGGGCGATGCTCCAAGAGTCCGCCCCTCGGCGACACGGGTCAATGCCAAAAGTGACCGGGCCGTATTAGCCTTTAGTCGAATACGGCACGCGTAGTCCTAATCTGAACGGCAACACGGGCGGGTCTTGTGTTCATGCGGCAACGGTCATAAGGATAGGGAGTCGTTCTTCTGAAATGAGACCAAGATGATTCGCGAAATCCTGAGGATGGGTGACCCGCGGCTGTTGCGCGTGGCACCGCTGGTACCACCGGAGATGGTCGGCAGCGCCGAACTCGATGTGCTGATCGCCGACATGTTTGAGACCATGCATGCGGCCGAAGGCGTGGGTTTGGCGGCGCCGCAGATCGGTGTCGACCTGCAGCTGGTGATCTTCGGCTTCGATCATTCCGAGCGTTACCCCGACGCCCCCGAGGTACCACGCACGATCCTGCTCAACCCGGTGATTACACCCTTGAGCCAGGATATGGAAGAGGGCTGGGAAGGCTGCCTGTCGGTACCGGGCCTGCGCGGCGCGGTGAACCGTTATTCGCTGATTCGTTACGAAGGCATCGATCCGAAGGGTGAGCGCATCGAGCGAACCGCCGAAGGCTTCCACGCACGCGTGGTGCAGCACGAATGCGATCACCTGATCGGCCGGCTGTATCCATCGCGCATCACCGACTTCAGCAAGTTCGGTTATACCGAGGTGCTTTTTCCGGGGCAGGACATCGGAGACGACTGAACATGCGAGCGATCTGGAAAGACGTCGTGCTGGCCGGCCGCTCCTGCGCATCCATGCGCTCGCGGCACTAGGACGTCCTGTCCGTCGAAAGCGACGACACCGTTGTCGTCGAAGGCAACCACTATTTTCCTGCTGATGCGCTGCGCATGGAGCACTTTCGCGATTCGACGCACCAAAGCATCTGCCCATGGAAAGGCACGGCCAGCTACTACGACGTGATCGTCGGTGGCGAAGTGAATGCTAATGCCGCGTGGTATTACCCGACCCCGAAAGAAGCTGCCAGCGAGATCAAGGGTCGGGTGGCGTTCTGGCGCGGGGTCGAAGTCATCGAATGATGCTTTGGCGCCGACATTGATTCGGCAGTGCCTGTGCGTGATGCTGCTGCTCTTTGACGACAGGGCGGTTGATGCCATCGACTGAATCCACGCCGGGAGCGATAGCTGCTCAGCCTACAAAGACAGGCCGCAATCCAGGCATCGATCTGCTGCGCGGCCTGGCGATCCTGTTCGTCATCCTCAATCACATCGGTCTGCGCATCCCGTTGAAGAAGACCGCATTGGCTGATGTGCTGCCGACGTGGTTCCTGAGTCGGCTGAACTACAACGGCTACGAAGCGGTTTTCGTCTTCTTCGTCATCTCCGGCTTCCTGATTGCCGGCAATGCGCTGCGCCGCTGGGGAGGCCTCGAGCGGATCGATCTGCGTGCTTTCTATGCGCGCCGCTTCAGCCGCATCGTGCCGTGCCTGTTGGCACTGATCGTCGTGCTTAGTGTGCTGCATCTGCTGGGAGTGCCGGATTATACGGTCCACCGACCCGGCCAGTCCTTGCCCGGTGCAATCTGGGCGGCGTTTGGCCTGCATCTGAACTGGTACGAAGGTCGCACCGGCTATCTGCCAGGCAACTGGGATGTGCTGTGGTCGCTGTCGATCGAGGAAGTGTTCTACATCGGCTTCCCGCTGGTCTGCCTGCTGACACGGCGGCGCTGGGTGCTGGTGCCGCTGCTGATGTTGCTCGCGCTATCGATGCCGTGGACACACGCCACCTTGCGTGGCAACGAGATATGGCAGGAAAAGGCCTATCTGCCGGGTATGTCGGCAATCGCCATCGGTGTGCTTGGAGCTTTGTTCGTCTCGCGCTGCGGCACCATGCCGAAGCGAACAATCATGCTGCTTGGATGGCTCGGGGTCATCGCTCTGGTTGCGACCACCATCGACGGTGCGGTCATGTGGCAGCTGCTGCGCGACGGCTACATGTTGCTGCTTTCGCTGTCGGCGCTGTGCCTGTTGCTGGCTTGCGAGCAACGCCAGCGGTGGGGTGATTGGCAACCTTGGAGAGGACTCGACTGGCTGCGCTCGTGGGGCCGTCTCAGCTACGAGATCTATCTCACCCACATGTTTATCGTGACGCCGGTGGTGTGGCTGTTCCGATTCAGTGGCAGCAATTTTCGGTATGGGCTGTTCTGGTATCTGCTGAGCTTTCCTCTGTGCTGGCTGCTGGGCTGGTTGGTCGCGCGGTTTGTCTCTATGCCGGCCGAATGGGCATTACGAACCCACTGGCTGTCGCCAGCCATCGCGCAGACAGCGACGGTTGCAGAAGAAAGTGATGTTTCTCCGCAAGCCAACAACCCCTGAACTTCCTGAGGCGTAAGCTGAAGCAGGGCGACAGTTCGCTCGGGAGGTTACGGTGAAGAAAGAAGACGACGCGCACCGGCAGATCGTGTCTGCCGATATCAGTTCGGAATCGCTCACCGGCATGGTGATATTTCGACCGCATTATGTCTGCCGCTCAGGCCAGACGACGCAGGGAACCCGCAAGAGTGGGGAGTGGTATGCCTTGCGACCGGCCGAGGTGCGCAGCTTTGCGCGCGCCCTGCTGGACGCGGCGGATGATCTGGATTTGAAGACCAAGACTTTGCAGGCAGCGAAGTCGGCCGTTGGTTGATCTGCGTTCGAGCTGCGTATACGGCTCGGTGGTGGTCAGTGTTGGCGGTATTGGTTGATGGTATCGCGCAAGGTGCTGGCTGCAGCACGAGCGGCAGCGGCGAAATCTTCGTCGTTGCCCGCGTAGATGATGCCGCGTGATGAGTTGATCATCAGGCCGGTACCGTCGGCGGTGAGCCCCTGTTGCATTACCGCTTGCGCATCGCCGCCCTGGGCGCCGATGCCGGGCACCAGCAGCGGCATGTCGCCGACCAGTGTGCGAACCTGGCCAATTTCTTTCGGCCAGGTCGCGCCCGTGACCAGCGCGCAGTTACCGAGACCATTCCAGTCGCGTGCAATGGTCTCGGCCACGCGCAGATACAGCGGCTGGCCACCACAATCGAGTGCCTGGAAGTCGGCGCCGCCCGGGTTTGAAGTGCGACAGAGCAGGATCACGCCTTTGTCGGCGCGATCCAGAAACGGCTGGATCGAATCGCGCCCCATGTATGGATTCAATGTCACTGCATCCGCGCCGAAGCGGTCGAACGCTTCACTGACGTAATGCTGCGCGGTGCTGCCGATATCGCCGCGCTTGGCATCGAGAATTACGGGCACGCCCGGATGCTTTGCGTGGATGTGTGCGATCAAGCGCTCCAGCGCATCTTCGGCACGTAAGGCGGCGAAGTGCGCGATCTGTGGCTTGAAGGCGCACGCAAGATCGGCCGTGGCGTCGACGATGTCGCGGCAGAAGGTGAATACCGCATCCGGCGCATCACGAAGATGGGCCGGGAACTTCGCCAGTTCCGGATCAAGACCAACGCAGACCAGTGAGTCGTTGCTTTTCCAGGCTTGCTGCAGTGACTGCATGAAGTGCATCAAAGGTCTCCGGATGGTCCGCGTGTTTTACATGCCGTCATCCCAGCTGTCGCTGGGATGACGGTCTGAGGGAGCGACGGTCTGCTGGTTGATGGGTTCGTGAATCGTTGGCTCGTCAGAATCAAGCCAGCTTCTTGTACTTCACCCGGTGCGGCTGTGCACCTTCATCGCCGAGACGACGCTTCTTGTCGGCTTCGTACTCGTTGTAGTTGCCGGGGAAGAACTCGACATGTGAGTCGCCTTCGAACGCGATGATGTGGGTGGCGATGCGGTCGAGGAACCAGCGATCATGCGAGATCACGATCGCCGAGCCGGGGAATTCGAGCAGCGCATCTTCCAGCGCACGCAGGGTTTCCACGTCCAGATCGTTGGACGGCTCATCCAGCAGCAGCACGTTGCCGCCCTGCAGCAGGGTCTTGGCCATGTGCAGGCGACCGCGCTCACCACCGGACAGGCTGCCGACGATCTTCTGCTGGTCGGTGCCCTTGAAGTTGAAGCGACCGATATAGGCGCGCGACTGGATCTCGAAGTTGCCGATGGTGAGGATGTCCGAACCGCCGGAGACTTCCTGCCACACGTTGTTCTTCGAATCGAGCGCATCACGTGACTGGTCGACGTAGGCCAGTTTGGTGGTGTGGCCGAGTTTGACCTCGCCCGAATCCGGCGTTTCCTTGCCCATGATCATCTTCATCAGGGTGGATTTACCGGCACCGTTGGGGCCGATCACACCGATGATCGCGCCCGGCGGTACCTTGAACGACAGGTCCTCAATCAACACGCGATCGCCGAATGACTTGGTCACGTTCTTGAACTCGATCACTTCCTGGCCCAGGCGCTCGCCCGGTGGGATGAAGATCTCGTTGGTTTCGTTCCGGCGCTGGTAATCGACCGAGTTCAGTTCCTCGAAGCGGGCCAGACGTGCTTTGCCCTTGGACTGACGGCCCTTGGCGGCGGAACGCACCCACTCCAGTTCCTTCTCGATCGCCTTCTGGCGTGACTTCTCGGTGTTGGCTTACTGCTTCAGGCGGGCATCCTTCTGCTCCAGCCATTCGGTGTAATTGCCCTTCCACGGAATGCCGCGACCGCGATCGAGTTCGAGGATCCACTCGGCCGCGTTGTCGAGGAAGTAGCGATCATGGGTGACCGCGACCACGGTGCCGGGGTAGTCCTGCAGGAACTTTTCCAGCCAGTCGACCGACTCGGCGTCCAGATGGTTGGTCGGCTCATCCAGCAGCAGCATGTCGGGCTTGGATAGCAATAGACGGCACAGCGCCACGCGGCGCTTCTCGCCACCGGACAGCGGGCCAACTTTCAGATCCCATGCCGGCAGGCGCAGCGCGTCAGCGGCCACTTCCAGCTGGCGTTCCAGTGCGTGGGCATCGTTGGCGGCGAGCACGCCTTCCAGCGCTTCCTGCTCCTTGGCCAGCTTGTCGAAGTCGGCGCCTTCCTCGGCGTAGGCGGCGTACACCTCTTCCAGTCGTGCCTGTGCGTCGAGAATCTCAGACACGCCTTCCTCGACCACTTGGCGCACGGTCTTTTCGGGGTTCAGATCCGGCTCCTGCGCCAGATAGCCGACCTTGGTACCGGGCTGGGCGCGCGCCTCACCCTGAAAGTCGGTATCCACGCCCGCCATGATCCGCAGCACGGTGGACTTGCCGGCGCCGTTGACGCCGAGCAGACCGATCTTGGCGCCGGGGAAGAAGCTGAGCGAGATATCCTTGATGATCTGGCGCTTCGGGGGAACGATCTTGCTGACGCCGTTCATGGTGTAGATGTATTGCATGGAGCCTCCGAAGAAATGCGCCGCACGGCTTGCAAGGGCAGGTGCGGTAAAGGGAATTCGTCAAACCGGGCATTATACCGGGGACTCGTGTCCGCCGCGCAGTCGGTACTGATATGGCCGAGAACGCCCGCGAGGTGGCCGCTGGTGGCTGGAAGTGCTTGTCGGAGCTACACTTCAGCGCTTCTCCATCCCCCGCTCAACGAGGTCAGAATGTTTCCCAAGGACTGCATCATCGCCGGTTACGACGACGAACTGGCCCAGGCCATCGCCGATGAAGGCCAGCGCCAGGAAGATCACGTTGAGTTGATCGCTTCGGAAAATTACGCCAGCCCGCGCGTGATGGAAGCACAGGGCTCCAAGCTGACCAACAAGTACGCCGAAGGTTACCCAGGCAAGCGCTACTACGGTGGCTGCGAGTACGTTGACGTGGCCGAGAAGCTGGCGATTGATCGGCTGAAGCAGGTGTTCGATTGCGATTACGCCAATGTGCAGCCGCATTCGGGTTCGCAGGCCAATCAGGCGGTGTACTTCGCGCTGCTGCAGCCGGGCGACAAGATCCTCGGCATGAGCCTGGCTCACGGCGGCCATCTCACTCACGGCGCCAAGGTCAATATTTCCGGCAAGATTCTCGACGCAGTGCAGTACGGCGTGGACGCCAACGGCATTGTCGACATGGATGAGGTCGAGCGCCTCGCCGTGGAGCACCAGCCGAAGATGATCGTGGCCGGTTTCAGCGCCTATTCGCAGGTGATGGACTGGGCGCGCTTCCGCGCGATTGCCGACAAGGTCGGTGCCTACCTGTTTGTCGACATGGCCCACGTTGCCGGCCTGATTGCAGCTGGCGTGTACCCGAGCCCGTTGCCGCATGCGCATGTGGTCACCTCGACCACCCACAAGACCCTGCGCGGTCCGCGTGGCGGCATCATCGTCGCCAAGGGCGCGGGCGAGGAAATCGAGAAGAAGCTGCAGTCGATCGTGTTCCCCGGCATCCAGGGCGGCCCGCTTATGCACGTGATCGCGGCCAAGGCGGTGGCATTCAAGGAAGCGCTGGAGCCAGAGTTCAAGGCGTACCAGACCCAGGTGGTGAAAAATGCCAAGGCCATGGCCAAGACGTTCATGGATCGCGGTTACAAGATCGTCTCCGGTGGCACCGAAAACCACCTGATGCTGGTCGACATGATCGGCAAGGAAGTCACCGGCAAGGCTGCCGAAGAAGCGCTGGGCAAGGCGCACATCACGGTCAACAAGAACGCCGTGCCAAACGACCCGCGCAAGCCCTTCGTCACCTCCGGCCTGCGCATCGGCACCCCGGCCGTCACCACCCGCGGTTACCAGGAAGCGGATTGCGTCGAACTCACCAACTGGATCTGCGACGTGCTTGATGCACCGGAAGACGAGGCGGTGATTGCCAAGGTGCGCGAGGCGGTGACGGCGCAGTGCAAGAAGTATCCGGTGTATGGCTGAGCAGCCGGGAATCGGGAGTAGGGAATCGGGAATCGGAAGATCCCGGGTTTCGCTGGCTGTTTGCTTTTTCCCATTCTCCATTCCCCATTCTCTATTCCCGGCAACCTGATGCATTGCCCCTTCTGCCAGCACGAAGACACCCGCGTCATCGATTCTCGCCTGACCGATGATGGTTCGAGCGTGCGTCGTCGGCGCGAGTGTCCACAGTGTGGCGAGCGTTTCAATACTTATGAAACGGCTGAGCTGAAATTGCCGACGGTGGTGAAGAGTGGCGAGCGTCGCGAGACGTTTGACGAGCGCAAGCTGCGGGTGAGTTTCGAGCGTGCGCTGCAGAAGCGACCGGTCGCTACTCACGACGTGGACAGCTCGGTACGCGCGATCGTCAACGATCTGCGCAAGAGCGGCGAGCGCGAAGTACCATCGCGCCAGGTCGGCGAGCTGGTGATGCGCGAGCTGAAAAAGCTCGACCAGGTGGCCTACGTGCGCTTTGCCTCGGTCTACCGCAAGTTCGAGGACGTGCAGGCGTTTCGCGAAGAGATCGAGAAGCTTGAGCGTGATTTGCCTGAACTCGACGGCTTGCAGTTGCCGCTTCTCGATGCAGAAAAGCGCAAATAACATGGCTGGCCATCGTGCCTGTGCTTCCACTCGTTTTTGTAGGAGCGGTTTTAACCGCGACCCAGAGGAAGGGCGTGCCTCAAGCATGTCGCGACTGAAGTCGCTCCTACAGGTGAAATATGGCGCTTGTGGAGGTTTCGCTTGATGTTCTCTGCCGTCGACCATGCACACATGGCGCATGCCTTGCGCCTTGCCGAGCTGGGTCTGTTCACCACCCAACCCAACCCGCGCGTGGGTTGCGTCATCGCGCATGGTGAAGAGGTCGTGGGCGAGGGCTGGCATCAGCACGCCGGCGAACCGCATGCCGAAGTATTCGCGCTGCGCGAAGCCGGTGATCGCGCCCGCGCTGCCACGGCGTATGTGACGCTGGAGCCGTGCGCACACCACGGCCGCACGCCACCTTGTGCTGATGCGTTGATCACCGCAGGCGTGGCGCGCGTGGTGATCGCGGCGGAGGATCCATTTCCGCAAGTGGATGGGCGCGGTATCGAAAATCTGAGCACGGCCGGCATCGAGGTGCAAACTGGTTTGATGCGCGAAGCAGCGCGTGAACTGAACTGCGGTTTCTTCAGCCGGATCGAACGCGGCCGCCCCTTCGTGCGGCTGAAACTGGCGATGAGTCTGGATGGCCGTACCGCGCTGGCCAGCGGCGAGTCGCAATGGATCACCAGCGAGGCCGCGCGTGCCGACGTGCAGCGTTGGCGTGCACGTAGCTCGGCGATTCTCGCCGGCAGCGGCACGGTGCTGGCAGACAACCCCCGACTCACCGTGCGTCTGCCGGGTGGGCAGCGCGGTGTTGCGCCGTTGCGGGTGGTGCTGGATCGCGACCTGCGCGTGCCGGCGAGTTTCCATGTGATGGATGACAGCGCGCCGACCCTGCTGCTGCATGATGCCGGTCTGGCGAGCATCCGGAATATTCCCTCGGGCATTCGCCACGCTGGGGTGCCATTGAACGCGCAGGGCCGGCTCGAACTGGACGCCGTGCTCAGCGCGTTGGCCGATCGCGATATCAACGAAGTTCATGTCGAAGCTGGCGCGCGTCTGGGTGGTGCATTGCTGACAGGCGGCCATGTAGACGAATTGCTGCTGTATGTGGCACCGGTGTTGCTCGGGCATGAAGCCCGGCCATTGCTGGAGCTGACGGGCATCGCCAGCATGACCGAGCGCTGGCAGCTGCAAGTGATCGAGCAACGCAGCGTCGGTCCGGATTGGCGGCTGCGACTGCGCCCGTCGCGCCCGACACCCTCGCCGACATGACGTACAAACCGTTGGATGAAGTGCGCTGGGGCATCATCGGTTGCGGTGCGGTGACCGAGATGAAGAGCGGTCCAGCGTTTCAAAAGATAGCGGGTTCATCACTGGTTGCAGTGATGCGTCGCGATGCGGAGAAGGCACGCGACTACGCCCGGCGCCATGGCGTGCCGCGCTGGTACGACGACGCACAGGCGTTGATCGACGATGCCGAAGTCAACGCGATTTACGTGGCCACACCGCCATCCACCCACATGGATTACGCCATGTGTTCCATCGCCGCAGGCAAGCCGGTGTATGTGGAAAAGCCGCTGGCGATGGATGCGGCCCAGTGTGAGTCGATTATCGCGGCAGGCCAGGCCGCTGGCGTTCCCGTGTTCGTCGCCTACTACCGCCGCGCGCTGCCACGCTTCGCCAGGGTTCGAGCCTTGTTGGACGACGGTGCGATCGGAGTGCCTCGTGCCGTCAACGTCGTGCTGCATCAACCGCTGCACCCGCGCTATACCGACCCTTCAGCCAGTCATTGGCATGTGCAGCCGGCGATTTCCGGTGGCGGTCTGTTCATGGATCTGGGTTGCCACACGCTCAATCTGCTCGACTGGCTGTTCGGTCCGATCATGTCTGCGAGCGGCCATGCCAGCAATCAACTCGGTGCCTATGCCGCCGAGGACAGCGTGGCGATGAGCTTCGCTTTCGACAATGGCCTGATTGGTACCGGGCTGTGGCAGTTCGGCAGTTTCCGTTATCACGACAGCGTAGAGATCATCGGCGACCGTGGCCGGTTGTCATTCGCGACCTTCGGCGATGGTCCGGTCACACTGGAAACCGACACGGGTTCGGAAACCTTTTTGATCGCCAATCCAGCGCACATCCAGCAGCCGTTGATCGAGACCATCGTCGCCGAACTGCGTGGGGAACGCGTAGCGTGCCCGGCAGATGCCGCAAGCGGCAAGCGCACCGCCTGGGTGATGGATCAGGTGTTGCGGGACTATCGTCGGACCAGCTTGCCGGAGTGACTGCTGCCCGATTACGGCTCGTCGCGCGTATTCCACTTCTCAGGGAAATGTCAGTGACACCCGCCCCGGATGTTTGACGATGCGCGCATAAGGCAGCACCGACCAATCGTCGTTGGCTTCGCACGCGCGCGCTACCCGAGCAAAGGATGGCTCGAAGAACACGCCTTTGGGCGTGAGATAAAAACTCGGGAATTGCCACACGCTCGGATCGTCGTAGCCGCACTCGTCGTCGCCGGCGTTATCGCCGGGCGTCATTTTTGACGGATAGACCGCAGCGAGCTCGTGCTCCAGCCAGGGTGCAAAATCCTTTGAGCGATATTCGGAAAAGACATCGAAGTTGACCGTATTGGATTCGGTTCCGCCGCGGGGCACACCCTCCATGGGCATGTCATCGGTGTAATGGAACGGCTTGCCCTTGCCCACCCAGACGATGTCCTCCAGCGACAATGAGTGCGCCGTGCTGGCATCGAGATTGATCGGCGCATCACCAAAATCCGGATGCGCACCGCCGCAGTCGTAATTGGTGAAGACACTGATGCTGACCAACCCGGGGGTAAGCAATCGCGGTGTGACTTGTTGCTCGTAATCGCCACCAATGCTGCTGGCGTTGCTCATGCACTCGTGAAATGAGCTGACTTCCCGCCACAGCCTGTCCATCAACACCGCGTTGAGACGTTCGCGCTGTTCTGTCGGGTAGCCGTCGAGGATCTGGAAAAAACTGATCTTCGAGTCCGGTTCGATCCACCATTGAAGCTGATGGCCCATGAAAGTCTGCTTGTGGGTGAGTTTCAGGCTCAGTCCGCTCAGGCGCAGGTATTCGTAGGGATTTTCCTGGGCGATGCGATTTCGAGAGCTTCCTGCATCTGCAGCGGATGCGATCAAGGCAGGTTTCAGTACCAGCTTCAGGTTGCGGCCCTGTGCGTCTTGCCACGTGCCGATCCAGCCGCCGTCGGATTGCTTGACCATGTCAAGCTGCGGGCGAGCCGCATCATCATCGCGGCCTTCGGACAAGTGCAGGTGATCCTCCGAAACCAGCCTGCCACTGAGCAGCAGATCGCGATGGTGGCGGGTGTAGAAATAGCGACCGTCGACGACACCCGCGTCCGGCGGGTCGATTTCCAGCACGATGTCCTGCTTTCCCAATGTGCCGGTGTAGACCGTGCCGGGATGCTCGGCGGATGCTCGTGCGGCCGGTGCAAGCAGCAGGTAGAGCAACACGGATAAAGCCCGCGAGGGTAGACGCATCGGCATGGCAAGCGTTCGAGTTTGACGGTGCCGTGGATGATGCCGCAGTGCGACCCGGCAATCTATCGTTCAGCCGTGGCAACACGGTGTTTGATTCACAGGCAAGGGGTGTGCGTCCGAAACTGCTAGAATGCCCCGTCCCGGTTTCGGCCGGGGCACCATGCAACGTCTTCAGGGCGGGGTGAAATTCCCCACCGGCGGTAGGCGAGCAGGACGCCAATCCTGCGAGCGAGCCCGCGAGCGCCTCCGGTCGATCGGAGGGTCAGCAGATCCGGTCCAATGCCGGAGCCGACGGTACCGGTCCAGCCAGTTCAGCGGCCAGACTCACAGTCCGGATGAAAGAAGACGGTCAACACATCGCTCTCGGGCGGTGTGCCGGCCTCATGCCTTGGGGCGTTTTTCGCTTTGGCGTCATGCGGGAAACGTTTCATGATTTCAGTTATCGCGATGCACCTTGCACGCTCCTCACGGGAGGTGTGCTGATGTTTACCGGCATCATTCAGACAATCGGCCGGATTGCCCGGCTCGAACCGCGTGGCGGCGATGTGCGCCTGCATGTCGATACCGCCGACCTCGATCTCGGCGATACCCAGTTGGGCGATTCCATTGCCGTCTCCGGCGTGTGTCTTACGGCGATCACCCTGGAAGCACGCGGTTTCAGTGCCGATGTTTCCAACGAGACGCTGTCGTTGACCTCGCTCGGCCAGCTCAAGGTCGGCGACCCGGTCAATCTCGAAAAAGCCTTGCGCCTGGCGGATCGCCTCGGCGGGCATCTGGTCTCCGGTCATGTCGACGGGCTGGGCAAGGTGGTCTCGATCACCCCGGATGGCCGTTCGCAGCGCTGGACCTTCGAGGTGTCGACGGCGCTATCGCGCTACATCGCGGCCAAAGGCTCGGTCTGCATCGATGGCACCAGCCTCACCGTCAACGAAGTCAGCGGCCACCGCTTCGGCGTCAACCTGATTCCGCACACGGTCGAGCACACCGCCTTCCATGCCCGCCGCGTCGGTGATGCGGTGAACATCGAAGTAGACGTGATCGCCCGCTATGTCGAGCGGCTGCTGTCGCGCGGCGAGACGCCGCGTCTCGATGAAAACTTTCTCAAACAGCACGGCTTTGCTTGACTCCTCTTTAGCCGTCATCCCAGCGAGGCGCTCTTCAACAGTCGAAGGGCTGGTCAAGCTGGGAGCCAGTGCCCTCGCGGCCTAAAGGCGCTGGGTTCCAGCATGCGCTGGAATGACGAGCTTTTTGTTCCCGTATTCCGGAAAACTCTCATGCCCTTCAACACCATCCCCGAAATCCTCGAAGACATCCGCGCCGGCCGCATGGTGGTCATTCTTGATGACGAAGATCGCGAGAACGAAGGCGATCTGATCATGGCTGCGCAGATGGTGCGGCCGGAGGACATCAACTTCATGGTGCGCGAGGCGCGCGGCCTGGTTTGCGTCACGCTGACCGAGCAGCGCACGCGCCAGCTTGGCTTGCGCCCGATGGTCAGTGACAACACCTCGTCGTACCACACCAACTTCACCGTCTCGATCGAGGCGGCCGAAGGCGTCACCACCGGCATCTCGGCGCATGACCGTGCGCGTACCATCCAGGTGGCGGTGAAGTCCGATGCCAGGCCGCAGGATCTGGCTCAGCCGGGCCATATCTTTCCGCTGACTGCCCAGCCTGGTGGCGTACTGACCCGCGCCGGCCATACCGAAGCTGGCTGCGATCTGGCTGCGTTGGCCGGGCTGGAACCGGCCGCGGTGTTGATCGAGATCCTGCACGAAGACGGCTCGATGGCGCGCCGGCCCGAGCTGGAGGTGTTCGCGCAGAAGCATGGGCTGAAGATCGGCTCGATCGCCGATCTGATCCGCTACCGACTGGAAACCGAAAAAACCGTGCAGCGCGTGCACGAGGAAGAGGTCGAGACCGAGTTTGGCCCGTTCCGGCTGGTGGCCTATCGCGACGTGATCCGCCGCGGCCTGCACTACGCGCTGGTGCGCGGCAAGGTCAACGATGGTGCGCCGGTGCTGTCGCGCGTGCATGTGCGCAACACCTTGTCCGATGTGCTGCATCTGAAGCGCGACGATCTCGGTCTTACCGTGACGTCCGCGCTGCGCCGTATCGCCGACGAGGATCGTGGCGTGCTGCTGGTGCTGTCGGGCGAAGACACTACCGAGGCGCTGCTGGCCAAACTCAGCCGACAGCCCAGCCCACAGGCGCCGGAAGACGCGCAGCAGCAGGAGTGGCGCCAACACGGGCTCGGTGCGCAGATGCTGGTGGATCTTGGCGTGCACAAACTTCGCGTACTGGGCACGCCGCGCAAGCTGGTCGGCTTGGCCGGCTTCGGGCTGGAAGTGGTGGAATACGTCTGATCTTGGCCCGCCTTTGATCTATCGTAAGAGTGGCTTTAGCCGTGACCGGCTTTGCATGATTGATGGAAAAACATCGCGGCTGAAGCCGCTCCTACAGTTTCCAGGTTGACCATACCCATGTCCGAAACCCGCATCCGACTGATTGCCCCTTCCGGCTACGCGCATGATCGTGCTGCGATGACGCGTGGCGTGGAACGCCTGCGCGAATCCGGCTGCGTGGTCGAAGGGCAGGAGGTGCTGGATCGCGCCGAGTTGCGTTTTGCCGGCAGCGACGCCGAGCGGGCAGCGGATATCAATGCGCTGGCGACGATGGAACCGCGGCCCGACATCGCCCTGGTCACCCGCGGTGGTTACGGTGCGGCGCGCCTGTTGCCGCATCTGCATTACGAGGCACTGCGCGAGCGACTGTCTGAGACACCAACCTTGCTGGTCGGCCACAGCGATTTCAGTGCGCTGCAGCTGGCGTTGTATGCCAAGAGTGGCTTGACCACATTCTGCGGCCCATTGCTGGCGGATCTTGGTGCCGAGTCACCAAGCGAATCCAGCTGGAGCCAGTTCTGGAGCACGCTGACCGCCGCTTCCGCGCGGGTGATATGGTCCAGCCAGATGGATACTGACGTCGACGTACAGGGGCCGCTCTGGGGCGGCAACCTCGCCGTGTTGTGCAGCCTGCTGGGCACCCCATATTTCCCGCAGATCGAGGGCGGCATCCTGTTTGTAGAGGATGTCGGTGAGCCATCGTTCCGGATCGAGCGGCTGCTCTATCAGCTGCACCTGTCTGGCGTGCTGGGTCGGCAGCGGGCGCTGGTGCTGGGCGGCTTCACCGATTGTCGGCCCGGGCCGCGTGACAATGGCTACGATCTGGCCGCCGCATTTGCACAGATTCGAAAGGTCGCCGGCATCCCGGTGATCGATGGATTGCCGCACGGCCACGGCGCCGAACAGCTCACTTTGCCGTTTGGCGTGCCGGCGCAATTGCGTGTCGTTGGCGGCCAGGCGCAACTGGATTTCTCCGGTTATCCCCACCTCGACCGCCCGATCCCGGCCAGCGCGGCTGAAAACCCGTAAAATGATCGGCTCGCATGGGCCTGGGCCCACACAGGAATTGATTTCATGAAGACCATCGAAGGCGATTTCGCCACGCCCAAAGGCCGTTTTGCCATCGTCGCCGGCCGCTTCAACGGCTTTGTCGTCGAACCGCTGGTGGCTGGCGCGCGTGACGCACTGGTTCGCCACGGTGTGAAGGACGACGCGATCGAGCTGGTCCGCGTGCCGGGTGCGTGGGAAATTGCGCTGGTGGCACACAAGCTGGCCAACTCGGGCAAGTACGCTGCGGTGATCGCGCTGGGCGCGGTGATTCGCGGCTCCACGCCGCACTTCGATTTCGTTGCCGGCGAATGTGCCAAGGGTCTGGCCAACGCTGCTTACGGTTCCGGCGTGCCGGTGGCGTTCGGCGTGTTGACCACCGATTCCATCGAACAGGCGATCGAGCGTTCCGGCACCAAGGCCGGCAACAAGGGCGCCGATGCTGCGATGGCTGCGCTGGAAATGGTCAATCTGTACGGGAAGCTGTGATGAACACGCGTCCGGAAGGTATCGACATGCAGGCACGTTCGCGTGCCCGTCGCCGCGCACTGCAGGCGGTGTACGCATGGCAGATGAGCGGCAGCCATATCAATGCGGTGATCGAGCAGTTTCGCCACGAGCAGGATATGGAAATTGCCGATCTCGAATACTTCGAGGATCTGCTGCACGGTGTGGAGCAGAACGTCGATGCGCTGGATGAGGCATTGCGCCCGCACATCGATCGGGATGTGGCGCAGATCGATCCGATCGAACGCGCTGCGCTGCGTCTGGCAGCCTACGAGCTGAAATATCGCCCCGACGTGCCTTACCGCGTCGTCATCAACGAGGCGATCGAAGTCACCAAGCGTTTCGGTGCCGATCATGGCCACAGCTACGTCAACGGCGTGCTGGACAAGCTCGCCAGCGAACTGCGCACGGTCGAGAAGCGCGGCTGATGCCTGGAGCAGGTGGGGCTGCCGCGCTGGACCACGTCGTCCCCGTGCTCGATACGCCGCGGCTTCGCCTGCGCGCGCATCGGGCCGCGGATTTTCCGGCCTTTGCCGCGATGTGGGCCGACCCGGAAGTGCACCGCTATCTCAGTATCAATCCGTCGACCCGCGAAGAGTCCTGGATGCGATTGCTGCGTCACGCCGGGCTATGGAATTTCCTCGACTACGGTTGCTGGGCGATCGAGGAGCGCTCCAGTGGGCGCTGCGTTGGTGACATTGGCTATGCGGATTTCAAGCGCGGGATTCCCGAGCTCGAAGGCATCCCCGAGATGTGCTGGGTGCTGGCCGCCGAAGCGCACGGAAAAGGCTATGCCAGTGAAGCGCTGGCGGCCGTGATGGGCTGGGGCCGCGAGCATTTCGGTGAACACCGTTGCGCCTGCATCATTTCTCCCGAAAATGCGGCATCGATCCGGGTGGCGAGCAAGGCCGGTTTTCGCCAGGCCGGGCAAACCACGTATCGTGACGAACCGATCCTGCTGTTCATTCGCTGAAACCTCGAGGCTGGTCCCGATGGAATTTCGATTGATCGATCGCATCAGTGAACTCACCGCGCAGCCGCGTGATGACGTGCGGCTAGGCATCGGCGATGACGCGGCCGTGCTTGCGGTGCCACCGGGTCAGGAACTGGTGGTCGCGGTCGACACCCTCGTCGACGGCGTGCATTTTCCGCGTGGCACAGCTGCTCGCGATATCGGCTGGAAGGCGTTGGCGGTGAATCTTTCCGATCTCGCCGCCATGGGTGCAAGTCCGGCCTGGGCGTTGCTCACCTTGACGCTACCCGATGCCGATCGCGATTTCGTCGAGGGCTTTGCCGAAGGCTTCGCCAGCCTTGCCCGACCATCGCGACTGGCTCTGGTCGGGGGTGATACCACGCGTGGGCCGCTGTGCATCAGCGTGGTGGTGCACGGTTTCGTGCCGCCGGGCAAGGCGCTTGCGCGCAGTGGCGCAAAGGTCGGTGATGCGGTCCTTGTCACAGGTACTCTTGGTGATGCCGCGGCGGGTTTGCACGCGTTGCAGCATCCGGTGCCGGCAGAAGAACGCGACAGCAAGTTGCGTGAATTTCTGCTCGAACGGCTGAATCGTCCCACGCCACGACTCGCCGCAGGTACTGCACTGCGCGGGCAAGCCAACGCCTGCATCGACATTTCAGATGGCTTGCTGGCTGACCTCGGCCATATCTGCCAGGCCAGTGGTGTCAGTGCCGAAATCGATGCGCCGATGTTGCCGCGTTCGTCGGCCATGCTTGATCTGTATGACGAAGCCAGCGCACTGCATTTCGCACTCAGCGGTGGCGACGACTACGAGCTTTGCTTCACCGTGCCGTCGCAGCGACTGGCCGAAGTGCAATCGGATCTCGCACGACTCGGCTGTGGCGTGACCCGGATCGGTCGTATCGTGGAAGGCGAGGGCGTGCGTGTACGCACCGCCGACGGCGCGTGGCTCGATAGCCAACAGCAAGGCTGGGACCACTTCGCATGACTATCGATATGCACACCAAGAAAACGCTGACCACCACGCAACGCAACGCGCTGCTGGCCACACCCGCAGGCTGGTTTGCCTGCGGATTCGGTTCGGGCTTGGCACCGGTGGCGCAGGGAACCTTTGGCTCGATAGCAGCCGTGGTGCTGTGGCTGGTGCTGCGCGAGTTGCCCCTGTGGGGTTACGTACTGCTGCTGCTGGTCGGTTTCGCCATTGGCGTATGGGCCTGCAACATCGCCGGCCGTGCCCTGGGTGTCGATGATCACCGCAGCCTGGTCTGGGATGAGTTCATCGGCCAGTGGATCGCCTTGCTGCCATTGATGCTGCTGCCTGCAACGTGGTGGGCGATCATGGCCGGCTTCGTGCTGTTTCGTCTGTTTGATGTATGGAAGCCGTGGCCAATCAGCTGGCTCGACCGCCGCATGAAGGGTGGCATGGGTGTGATGATCGACGATGTGGTTGCAGGCGTGTTTGCTGCCGTCGTGCTGGCGGCCGTGGTCTACGGTATCGCTGGTCAAATGTAGGAGCGCCCCCTGTGCGCGATGCTTTTGATGTGGGATCGGAATAAGAGCATTCGCGCACAGGGTGCGCTCCTACAGTCGCCTCGTCGCTCTTCATGCGATGCTTTCGCATTTGTTGGCAGACTTCCCCCTTTCATTGTCCCAGGAGCCTCCCCATGCAATACCGACGTCTCGGCAAATCCGGCCTGCAGCTTTCCGCGTTGTCTTTTGGCGCATGGGTGACTTTCGGCCAGCAGGTGGGGCGTGGTCCGGCGCGCGAAATGCTGGCGTTGGCACACGATCGTGGGGTCAATTTTTTCGACAATGCCGAGGTCTACAACCATGGCGTGGCCGAGCAGGTGATGGGTGATGTGCTGGCTGATCTGCGCTTTCCGCGCGACAGCTATTGCGTGTCGAGCAAGGTGTTTTTCGGTGCGGTCGACAAACCGCTGCCAACCCAGCGCGGGTTGTCGCGAAAGCATGTGATGGAAGCGTGCCATCAAGCGATGCAGCGCTTGCAGGTTGACTACCTCGATCTCTATTTCTGTCACCGCGCCGATCCGGATACACCGATCGAGGAAACCGTCGCAGCGATGGATACGCTGATTCGCCAGGGCAAGGTGTTGTACTGGGGTACCAGTGAATGGTCAGCCGATGAGATCCACGAGGCACATCGCATTGCGCGTGAAAATCACCTCTACGCGCCAGTCATGGAGCAACCGGAATACAACCTTCTGCACCGTCAACGGGTCGAGCAGGAATACGCGCCGCTGTATGAAAAATATGGCATGGGAACCACGATCTGGTCGCCACTGGCTTCAGGTTTGCTGACCGGTAAATACAACGATGGCGTACCTGATGGTTCGCGCCTGGCGCAGCCCGGTTACGAATGGTTGCGCGAAGGTGTGTTGGGCAAGGATGACCAGCGTCTTGCCAAGGTACGTGCCTTGCAGCCCATTGCCGACGAGCTGGATACCAGCCTGGCGCAACTGGCGATCGCCTGGTGCCTGCTCAATCCGCATGTGTCGACGGTGATGCTGGGCGCCAGTCGCTCCAGCCAGCTGGAACAGAATCTGGATGCGCTGGACCTGCTGCCGCGGCTTGACGATGCAATGGTCAAAAAGATCGAAGCCGCGATTGCCGATTGATCTGGCTCTCGCAAGCCACCGTCGAGATCACTCTTCGACTTCGCTGCGCTACGCTCAGAGCGAACGGGTAGTCGTTATCTGGAGCGGTGACGTAGGCATGTTTGACAATTAAATGAGAATCATTATCATCCAATTGTCACTCACTTCCTGCGGACACCTTCATGTCGACGTCGATTCTCTCGTTGCTTCCGACTCGTTCGGTCTCCCATGGCGGACACGCAGTCGCCGCGCTTCCGACCGCACACGAAAATACGCGCCATGTATCCAGCCAGTCGCTGCTGGGTGGTTCGCGTGAGCTGGTGATCCAGCATCAGGGCAGTGCGTATCACTTGCGACTGACGCGCAACGACAAGCTGATCCTGACCAAGTAGCCACTTGCGGGAATCGACTTGTCGGTTCCCTGCTGTCATCCATCACCGTCGCCAGTGCAACCGGTCGGTTGCCAGCCTGTGTGTCTCACCGGAGTGACGCGATGCATTTTTCCTTGCTTCGTCCGCTGCAATCGTCGGCGGTCATGAGTCGTTATCGAAAACTGTCGACACCGCGCCTGCTGGCCGAACGTCTGCCCGCCTTGGGCAATGTCTTGTACGTGCCGATGCACGATCCCGTCCGTAGTGATGACAAGCTTCCGTCCGGCCTGCTGGCTGGCAGTTTGTCATTGGCACCGCTACTGCAGGTTCGTGCTTTGCTCGCAGTCAGCATGATTGATGTGGAAGGCCCACGTGAATGGATCGAATGCCTCGATGGTTCGGGGCGGCCACGCGTTCGTCTCTATCTATTGCCAGATACCGATTACTGCGCCTGGGATGCCATGCTCGATTGTGGACAACCCGCGCCGCTTGCATCACTTCCCAGCCGCCATTCGATCCCGTGCAACGCGGAAGCGACCATGCTGCGCTTTCGTTGGCGTCGTCTGGCCGGGTTGCGCTTGCTGCAAGCCGAAACTGCCGCGCAAGCGTCCGAACTGAGTCGGCAACTGGCTGAGCAGATGACGCACTTCCGATTTACGCTGGAGCGGCATTGATCATGGACGTCCGGCTGTCCGGCATCTGTCCGCGGACACTTCGTTGGTTTCTTGGATGTGTCACAACTATCTGAAATAACGGGCTATTCAAGAACTTCCTGAGCTGGCACGGCGATTGCATTACCTGCCGGTGAGCCGCGCTGTTCGCGGTCAGGGACTCTCTAGATGATTCGCGATACCTCCGGGCAGGACCGACTGGTCGAAGTCAAACCCAACCGCAAGCGGCAGATGATTCTGGTCGGCGCCGGCGTGCTCGTACTGGCGCTGCTGGTGTGGCTTTTGCCGGGAATCAGCCGGCTGTTTTCGGCATCCGCGTCGGTGAGCAGTTCCCGATTGGCGTTTGCCACGGTGGAACGCGGCCCATTCGTGCGCGACATCGCTGCCGAAGGCAAGGTAGTGGCTGCGGTCAGCCCGACCCTGTACGCCACCTCCGGCGGTGCAGTCACCTTGCAGGTACATGCCGGCGACACGGTTAAAGTGGGCCAGGTGCTTGCCACGATTGTCAGCCCCGAGTTGACCAACAAGCTGGCGCAGGAGCAGAGCAACGCCGATGCGATGGAAGTGGAATACCAGCGCGCACAGATCGACGCACGCAAGGCGCGTGGCGAATTGCGCAAGGCTTATGACAACGCCCGCATCGATCAGCAGGCGGCCAAGCGCGAAATGGATCGCAATGAAAAAGCGTTCAGCAAGGGTGCCGTTCCGAGCATGGATGTCGATCGCGCCAAGGATTCTATGGAAAAAGCCAAGATCGCCACCCAGCACGCGCAAGCCGATCTGGGCATGGATAACAGCAGCCTCAATCTGGACATCCAGTCCAAGAAGCTCGCGCACGAGCGCCAGCTGCTGCTGGTGAAGGATCTGCAGCGCCAGGTCGACGACCTCAACGTGAAGTCACCGGTCGATGGCCAGGTTGGACAGTTGTTCATTGCCGAGCGTGCCACCGTGGCCAAGGATGCACAGCTGCTCAGCGTCATCGACCTCAGTGCGCTTGAAGTGGAAATGCAGGTACCGGAAAGCTTTGCGCGTGATCTGGGTATCGGCATGGCCGGCGAGATCAGTGGCAATGGCCACGTCTGGAAAGGCCTGGTCAACGCGATTTCGCCCGAAGTGGTCAACGGCCAGGTAGCCGCACGACTGCGCTTTGCTGGCGATACGCCGAAACAGCTGCGCCAGAACCAGCGACTGTCGGTGCGCGTGCTGCTCGATCATCGCGACAACGTGCTGACCGTGCAGCGCGGTTCGTTCGTCGACGAATCCGGTGGCAGCTATGCCTATGTCGTGCGCGAGGGTATCGCCACCAAAACCCCGATCCGGGTCGGCGCATCAAGCATCGACAAGGTCGAAATTCTGGAAGGCCTCAAAGAAGGCGACCGCATCGTCATCTCCGGCACCGACAGCTTCAAGAGCGCGCCGACAGTCGCGATAAGTAACTGATGAAAAGCCGGGAATGGGGAATTGGGAGTCGGGAATCGAGTTCGCTCGCTTTTACCCATTCCCGATTCTCCACTCCCTATTCCCAGCTCCAAACACCGAAGGAAAACCAGCCATGCTGAAGATGAGCCATCTGTCCAAGGTCTACCGCACCGAAGTGGTGGAGACTTATGCGCTGCGCGATTTCAATATCGACGTGAAGGAAGGCGAGTTCGTTGCCGTTACCGGTCCGTCCGGTTCGGGCAAGACCACGTTTCTGACCATCGCCGGTTTGCTGGAGACCTTCAGCGGTGGTGAGTATCACCTTGATGGCATCGAGGTCAGCAACCTCAACGACAACGCGCGTTCGAAGATCCGCAACGAGAAGATCGGTTTCATCTTCCAGGCGTTCAACCTGATTCCCGACCTCAATGTGTTCGACAACATCGAAGTGCCGCTGCGCTACCGCGGCATGAAGGCCGCCGAGCGCAAGCAGCGCATCATGGATTCGCTCGAGCGCGTCGGCCTGGCATCGCGTGCCAAGCATTACCCGGCAGAACTCTCCGGTGGTCAGCAGCAGCGCGTGGCGATTGCCCGTGCACTGGCTGGCAGCCCGCGCCTGCTGCTGGCGGATGAGCCCACCGGCAACCTGGACACGCAGATGGCCCGCAGCGTGCTCGAACTGCTGGAAGACATCCACCGCGAAGGCGCCACCATCGTGATGGTCACGCATGACCCGGAACTGGCCGCCCGCGCCCAGCGCAACGTGCACATCATCGATGGCCAGGTGGTGGATCTGTCCGAGGAACCGCGCTTCCATGCCCACTTGGCGGATGCCGAAGGAACGCACGGCTGAATCATGCAGGAGCGCGCCCTGTGCGCGATGGCTCTGATATCACCGCATCGCGCAGCGGATGCGCTCCTACATGAGCGACGCAGGAACACGCATGTTCACCTATTACCTACAACTTGGCTTGCGCAGTCTCCGACGCAACCCGGCGCTTACCGCGTTGATGGTGATGGCGATCGGCTTTGGCGTGGCCGCATCGATGATCACGTATTCGGTGTTTCGTGCGGTGTCCGGAAATCCGATTCCCGGCAAGTCGGCGCAGCTGTACACGCCACAGATCGACAACTGGGGTCCGCAGCAAAACGTCAAGGGCGAACCGCCGGATGCGCTGGATTACGTGGACGCGATGGCGTTGATGCGTGCACACGAAGCGAAGCGCCAGACGCTGCTTTACATGGTCCAGATGTCGGTGATGCCGGGTGGCGAGCGCGATCTTCCCCTTGCCGCGAATGGCTATGCGGTTTACAGCGATTTCTTCCCGATGTTCGACGTGTCGTTTCAGTACGGCGGAAGCTGGAGTGGACAAGACGGGCAGGAGCGCAGCAACGAAGTGGTGATCAGTGACCAGCTCAACCAGAAGCTGTTCGGTGGCGTTGACAGCGTGGGGCGCACGGTCAACTTCAACGGTCATGACTACCGGGTGGTGGGCGTGACGCGCCACTGGGATCCCAAGCCGCGTTTCTTCGACCTGTTCAGCACCAGCGGCTTCGAAGACGCCTCGGACTTCTACATGCCTTTCAATCGTGCGATGGATCTGCAGATGCGTTCCGGTGGCCGTAACAGTTGCCGCGGCACAATCAACTACACCACCTGGGAAGGCTATCTGCAGAGCAACTGCGTCTGGATCACGCCGTGGGTCGAGCTGGATACGGCCGCCGATGTGGCGCACTACCGTCACTTTCTCGAGAGCTATGCGGCCGATCAACAACGGGCCGGCCGTTTTGTCTGGGCTCCCAACGTGCGTCTGCGCGATGTGGTGCAGTGGCTCGATTTCCAGCATGTAGTGCCACCGGAAAGCCGCATCTCGTTGCTGCTGGCGCTGGGCTTTTTCGTGATCTGCCTGATCAACACCATCGGCCTGCTGCTGGCCAAGTTCCTGCGCCGTGCCGGTGAAATTGGCGTGCGCCGTGCACTCGGTGCTTCGCGTCGTGAGATCTATGCGCAGTACCTGATTGAGGCGGCCACCGTGGGTCTGGCTGGCGGTGTGCTGGGTCTGCTGCTTACCACCGTGGGAGTGTCCGGGGTGAGTGTGCTGTTTCCACCAGAGATCGCGAAGCTGGCGCAGCTTGATTTCAAGCTGGTGGGGCTGACCCTGCTGGTGGCGATCGTCGCGACCGTGCTCGCGGCGTTCTATCCGGCCTGGCGCGCGGCACGCGTGCAGCCGGCCTGGCAATTGAAATCCAACTGAGGGGATGACGATGCAGATCAAACCCATCCTCGTCGCGCTGCGCCGACACAAGGCGGGCACCGTGCTGATCGCATTGCAGATCGCACTGACCTTGGCAATTGTCTGCAACGCACTGTTCATCATCCATGAACGGCTGGCCAACCTGTCCGAGCAAAGTGGTGTCGACGAGGGCAATGCGCTCGTGGTCACCAACCATTGGGCCGTCGAGAAGCCGACACAGCAGGTCGACGCGCAGATTCGGGCCGACATGGCTGCATTGCGACAGCTGTCCAGCGTGCGTGACGCCGCGCCAGCCACCGGCTATCCGTTGCAGGGCGGCGGTTGGGACAACTTCATCACGCTCACGCCCGAGCAGGTCAAGCCGACCACGGATTCGGCAGTGTATGTGAGCGATGATCACCTGCTTGACACGTTGGGCGTGCGGCTGGTCGCCGGACGCAACTTTCGCCCCGACGAAATCCTCGTGATGGGCACGCAAGAGGTGGTGATTCCGCCGGTGGTCATCGTCAGCAAGGCTCTGGCTGACCGCCTGTTTCCCGATGGCTCGGCACTGGGCAAGAGCATCTATGCCATGGGCCCGACGCCGAGCACGATCATCGGCATCGTCGATGTTCTGCATCGCCAGGGCACGTCGCAGTGGAACAAGGCCTACGCCGGGCAGTCTTTGATCTGGCCGGCGCGTCCGGCTGACTCGCGTGGTGTCTTCTATATCGTGCGTGCCAAACCCGGCCAACGCGCCGCCGCCATGCGCGAAGTACCCAAGGCGCTGTTTGCGCAGAGTCGCATGCGCATGCTCGATCCCAAAGACGGCATTCTCGACTACGCCCAGGTACGCCAGCGCGCATACGACAGCGACCGCGGCATGGTGATCCTGATGGGCCTTATCTGCGTAGTGCTGCTGGCGATTACGGCGGCTGGCATCGTTGGCCTCAGCAGCTTCTGGGTCGGCCAGCGGCGCAAGCAGATTGGCGTGCGTCGCGCACTCGGCGCCACCCGCGCTGACATTCTCAGTTACTTCCTGACCGAGAACTTCCTGATCGGACTCGGTGGCGTCGTTGTCGGTGCGGTACTCGCGATCGGCATCAACTTGTGGATGGTGACCCAGTTTGAAATGGCGCGACTGTCGCTGGCCTATGTGGCCGCCGGTGTCGTGGCCTTGCTGCTGCTTGGCCAGGGCGCGGTGCTGGCGCCGGCGTTGCGTGCCTCGCACGTGTCGCCCGTAGAGGCAACCCGTTCGGTGTGAAAGATGTCCGCCTCTCCCATCGGGGAAAGGCTAACTTTGGAGATGGGCATGTTCAGTTACTACCTCGAGTTGGCATTGCGAAGCCTCAGGCGCAGTCCAGGCCTGACCGCCTTGATGGTGCTGGCGATCGGTTTTGGCGTGGCCGCGTCGATGACCAGCTTGTCGGTATTTCGCGCCGTGTCGGGCGACCCGATTCCGTGGAAATCCTCGAAGCTTTTTGTGCCGCAGATCGATATCTGGGGACCGAGCGGCCGTCGCCAGGGCGGCGACAACGAGCCGCAGGATGCGATGGATTACACCGACGCAATGGCACTGATGCGCGATCACCGCGCGAAGTACCAGTCGGCGATGTATCAGATTTCGCCGTCGGTGGTTCCGGCCAATGCGGATCAGCATCCACTCAACGTTGGCGGGCACGCAGTCTTCAGCGAATTCTTCCCGATGCTTGATGTGCCGTTTCTCTACGGTAGTGGCTGGAGCGCCGATGACGACGCACAGAGTGCGGCGGTGGTGGTGATCAGCAGCAAGCTCAATGAAAAGCTGTTTGGCAAAACCAACAGTGTGGGCAAGACCGTCAACGTTGAAGGTCATGACTACCGCGTGGTGGGTGTGCTGGATAACTGGAACCCGCAACCACGCTTCTATGACGTGGTGAACACCGGCGGTTTCAGCGAGCAGGTGGAAGACGTGTTCATTCCGTTCCAGCGTGCGATCGCGATGGGCATACCGAATGACGGCAACACCAATTGCAACGAGACGCCCAAAGAGTCTGGTTTCGTCGGCATGCAGCATTCCACCTGCATCTGGATGGCTTACATGGTCGAGCTGGATGATGCGGCTGCGGTCACTGCATACCGCCAGTATCTGGACGGCTATGCGCGTGAGCAGCAGCAGGCAGGGCGATTCACCTGGGCACCGAACAATCGCCTGCGTGACCTGCCGGCCTTCCTCGAACTTGAGCAGGTCGTGCCCAGCGACACCAAGGTGTCGTTGCTGGTGGCGCTAGGGCTGTTGCTGGTTTGTCTGGTGAATACGGTGGGTCTGTTGCTGGCGAAATTCCTGCGTCGCAGTGGCGAGATTGGCGTGCGTCGCGCACTGGGTGCACCACGCAAGGCGATTTATCTGCAGTTCCTCACGGAGGCCGGTGTGATCGGTCTGACCGGCGGTGTACTTGGGTTGCTGCTGACAGGTGTGGGTGTGGCCAGTATTGGTCTGGTGCTCCCCAAGAGCATCTCCGATCTGGCAAGGCTTGATCTGAGCCTGCTGATCTTCACGCTGGTGCTGGCCGTGGTGGCCACTTTGCTGGCCGGTCTCTATCCAACTTTCCGCGCCTCCCGGGTGCAGCCCGCGTGGCAACTGAAGTCCAACTGAGGATATGCCCATGAAATTGCATCCGATCCTCGCGGCGTTGCGCAAGCACAAGGCCGGTGTTGTGCTCATTTCACTGCAGATTGCATTGACGCTGGCGATCGTCTGCAACGCGGTCTTCATCATCGGTCAACGCATCCAGCGGGTGAACCGCCCGACCGGGCTGAACGAGAGCAACCTGTTTCTGGTCAGCCAGCAATGGGTCGGCGCGCCGAGCGGTGATGATGCCGCCAGCATTGAAAAGCTCGACAGTCTGCAACTGACCGACCTGGCCGCCTTGCGTGCGCTGCCAGGGGTAGAGTCGGTGGCGCCGATCAACTCGATACCATTACTCAACTCATCGTGGAATGGTGCGGTGGATACCAAACCGGGAAACACCAACCAAGGCAGCTTCCACGGCACCCGCACGACCTACTACTTCAGCGACGAACAGGCGCTACCCACCTTGGGTTTGCACCTGGTAGCGGGCCGAAACTTCACCGCAGCGGAGGTCGGGCATCAGGGCTTTCGTGATCAACGCGGACCCTCCCTGGTGATCCTGACCAAGCCACTTGGCGACAAGCTGTTTCCGAAAGGCGATGCCCTGGGCAAGGTGATTTATCTCAATGGCGATACCGCGCCGAGCACAATTATCGGTCTGGTTGAGCGCATGCAGGTGCCTAACGTCGCCAGTTGGACCAGTGAGTACACCTGGAACGCGACGATTGCCCCAACCCGCCTCGACGCGAATTTCTCCCGCTACGCCATTCGAAGCAAGCCGGGCCAACTGGATGCCACGATGCGGCTGATCATGCCGGCGCTTTACAAGGTCAATCCGATGCGCGTGATGGATGACAACAGCGTGCGCTCGTTCGGCGAGATTCGTGACCGCGCGTATCGTGCTGATCGCGGCATGGCGATCCTGATGGGCGTGGTGGCGCTGATTCTGCTGTGCGTCACCGCAGCCGGCATCGTCGGACTGACCAGCTTCTGGGTAGGCCAGCGTCATCGGCAGATCGGCGTGCGACGCGCGTTGGGTGCACGCAAAATCGACATCCTGCATTACTTCCAGATCGAAAACCTGTTGATCGCCGGCGCTGGCGTGCTGATCGGTGTGCTGTTGGCGATAGGTCTGAACATGTGGTTGATGACGAATTACGAAATGACGCGCATCCCGGTGATGTACGTTCTGACTGGGGTGCTGGCGATGCTGGCCATCGGCCAGGCGGCAGTCTTCGTGCCCGCACGACGCGCGTCCAACGTGCCGCCCGTAGAGGCGACGCGGGCGGCTTGATCGAAATGCCGGGATTCGGGATTTGGAGAAGCCGACGCCCGCATCGCCGCCACTCTTGCGAATCCCGAATCCCCAATCCCGCTCCAGAGGAGCAAACATGTTCGGTTACTACCTTGATCTGGCTCTGCGAAGCCTCAAGCGCAACAAGGCACTCACCGCGCTGATGGTGCTGGCGATCGCGCTGGGCATCGGTGCGAGCATGACCACGCTGACCGTGTTGCATGTGCTCTCGGGCGATCCGTTGCCGGGCAAGAGCGACAAGCTGTTTTATCCGCAACTCGATCCGCAGGACATGAGCGGCTACAAACCGCAGGATGATCCTCCGGCGCAGGTCACCTGGATCGACGGCATGGCGCTGCTGCATGCAAAACGTGCGCACTATCAAGCGCTGATGACTGGTGGTGCTGTGCCGGTGCAACCGCCGCAATCCTCGATGCTTCCGTTTTTCGAAGATGCGCGCTACACCACGGCAGACTTCTTCCCGATGTTCGACGTGCCCTTGCTCTACGGGCACGGCTGGAATGCTGCCGATGACGAGGGCAGTGCGCGCGTGGTCGTGCTCACCCGCGAAATCAACGACAAGCTGTTCGGCGGCAAGGACAGCACCGGCCAGACGCTGCGTCTGGATGATGTGGCGTTTCGCATCGTCGGCGTGCTCGACAGCTGGCGTCCGACCCCGCATTTCTACGACCTCAATACAGGCAGCTATTCCTCCGATGAGGGCGTCTTCGTGCCGTTAGCCACGGCCGTTGATCTGAAATTTGCGCGCAACGGCTCGACCGATTGCTGGGGCAAGGGATCCAGTGAGGACATGAAGGTGGCGACCTGCACCTGGCTGCAACTCTGGGTGCAGCTGGATACGCCATCGGATGCGGCCGCGTATAAACAGTTTCTGCTCAACTACTCGCAGCAACAAAAGTCGATGGGGCGATTCGAGCGTCCACCCAATGTGCGTCTGCTGGATCTGATGGGGTGGCTGGACTTCAACAAGGTAGTGCCGGGAGATGTGCGCTTGCAGGTATGGCTGGCGCTGGGCTTTTTGCTGGTTTGTCTGGTCAATACCGTCGGCTTGATGCTCGCCAAATTCATGCGTCGGGCGGGCGAGTTGGGCGTACGTCGTGCGCTGGGTGCGTCGAAGCGATCGCTGTTTGCGCAACTGCTCACCGAGGCCGGGGCAGTGGGCTTGGCTGGAGGTATCGGAGGTCTGGTGCTGGCGTGGATCGGATTGTGGCTGGTGCGTGGGCAATCGTCGGACTATGCCGCCCTGGCTCATCTTGACCTGCCGATGCTGCTGGCGACCTTCGCCTTTGCCGTACTTGCCAGTCTCCTGGCCGGCTTGCTGCCGGCCTGGCGCGCCTGCCTGATTCCTCCTGCATTGCAACTGAAGAGCAACTGACATGGATCTTCTGCCCATTCTCTCAAGCTTGCGTCGACACAAGATTCCCGCGTTTCTGTTGATCCTGGAAATCGCGCTGACATGCGCCATCGTCTGCAACGCGGTGTTCTTGATCAGTCAACGCCTGGAACGTCAGCAGATGGTCAGCGGCGTGACCGAGCATGAGTTGGTGCAAGTCCAGGTGGCGAGCGTTGGCAAGCAAGCCGATGGCAAGGCACGTGCTGAGGAAGATCTGGCCTTGCTGCGCCGGATTCCTGGTGTAAGTGCGGCGGCTCTGGTTGGCCAGGTGCCGTTCACCAACAGCTCGTCCAATACCAGCGTCCGCCTTGAGGTCGATCAGAAACAGCCGGTGCTCAATGCGACCATGTATATGGGCGAAAACCTGATCCAGACCTTTGGTGTGCGTCTGATCGCGGGGCGTGATTTTCGCACCGACGATTACATCGGCTTCGACGACATGCGCAGCAATCCTGAGCTGCAGGACAAGGTGGGTTCGGTCATCATCACTCAGGCGATGGGCGAACGCTTGTGGCCGGGTGAGAGTGCCTTGGGCAAGCAGCTATGGCTCGGTCAGTCATCGGTGCGGGTGATCGGCGTGGTGCAAGCACTGATTCGGCCATCCTTGTGGATGGGCGACGACGCGGCGCAATGGACGATGATCATGCCGTTGCGGATGAGTGCCTCTACGGCTTCGCGCTACGTGTTGCGTACATCGCCGCAAGATCGCGAGGAGGTGCTGGCGAGTGCGGCCACGGCGCTGCTCAAGGCCGATCCGCGGCGCATCATCCTCAAGAAAAATACCCTTGACGACATCCGCCACGAGTTCTTCAAGGACGACCGTGCAATGACCGGCATCCTGGTCGGCGTGATTGCCGCTCTGTTGATCGTGACGGCGCTCGGCATCGTCGGCCTGGCCAGCTTCTGGGTGGCGCAGCGACGCCGCACCATTGGCGTGCGCCGCGCACTCGGTGCCACCCGCCGCAACATCCTCCACTACTTCCAGACCGAGAACTTCCTGCTCGCGACCATTGGCATCGCGTTGGGCATGCTGATGGCCTACGGCATCAACCTGTTCCTGATGCTGCATTACGAATTGCCACGGCTGCCGACTTTCTATTTTCCGATGGGTGCACTCGTGCTGTGGCTGATTGGTCAGCTCGCCGTGCTTGGCCCGGCGCTACGCGCGGCGGCGGTGCCGCCGGTGGTGGCGACAAGATCCGTATGACAAGACCGGACTTGCATCCTGTGGGAGCGGCTTCAGCCGCGACATGTCCGATCAGCGATGCAACGACAAGAGCGTCGCGACTGAAGTCGCTCCCACAAAGAGTGCGAATTCAATTCAGGAGTTGGTGAATGTTCGGCTACTACCTAGACCTCGCGCTGCGCAGCCTCAAACGCAATCGGATGCTCACCGCGCTGATGGTGCTGGCGATTGCGGTAGGCATCGGTGCCAGCATGACCACGCTGACAGTGATGCATCTGTTGTCAGGCGATCCGGTGCCCACACGCAGCGGCACGCTGTTTTATCCGCAAGTGGATGGCAACCCGACGCCGGGTGACTTCAAGCAGCCGCTGGACGTGCTCGACTACCAGTCCGCAATGGATCTCTGGAGTGCACATCGCGCCGATCGCCAGGCATTGATCGTCGACAGCCCGGTGCGTTTGCATTCGGCCGATGTCAATCAGCCCGCGCTGATGCCTGGCATGCTTTCGACCACGAGCGACTTCTTCCCGATGTTCGATGTGCCGTTCCAGTACGGTGCCGCGTGGACGTCCAATGATGACGACAAGCATGCGCGCGTTGCGGTGATCTCGGCTGACCTCAATCAAAAGCTGTTTGCTGGTCGCGACAGCGTCGGCAAGATGCTGCAATTGCGCGACACCGATGTGCGCATTGTCGGCGTGCTCAAGCCGTGGCGACCCAAGCCGTTGTTCTACGAGGTGGCCGGTGGTCGCTTCGCCAATGGTCAGACCGCAGACTTCTATGGCAAGACGGAAGATGTGTTCACGCCGTTCTTTACCGGGCTGGAACTTAACGATGGTAACTTCCACTCGTACACCTGCTGGCATATGCCCGACACGCCCGGCAGCCTGAAGAGCTCGCCATGCGCCTGGGTAAGGCTGTGGGTGCAATTGAACGACGCGGGCAAGGTGGCTTCGTACAAGCGATTTCTGGACGGCTATGCGGCCGAACAGCAGGTACTCGGCCGCATCGTGCGACCGCAGAACACGCGCCTGCGCAGCTTGATGGAATGGCTCGACTACAACGGCGTGGTGCCCAGCGACGTGCGCCTGCAGATGTGGCTGGCATTCGCCTTCCTCGCCATCTGTCTGTTCAACACCATCGGTCTGCTGCTGGCCAAGTTCCTGCGCCGTAGTGGCGAGATTGGCGTGCGGCGCGCTCTGGGTGCATCACGTGCAGCGGTGTTTGCGCAGTGTCTGGTGGAGGCCGGGATGGTGGGTCTGGTCGGTGGCATCGGCGGCTGGCTGCTGACCATGCTCGGGTTATGGCTGGTTCGTCGACAACCGACGGCCTACGCCGACCTGATCCACCTGGACGTAGCGATGTTCGCGAGCACTTTTACGCTGTCGATTGCAGCCAGTCTGGCGGCCGGGTTACTGCCCGCCTTGCGGGCCAGTCGCACTACGCCGGCATTACAGCTGAAGACCTTGTGAGAGCGCCTATCATGCAGTTCAAACCCATCCTTGCCGCCTTGCGTCATCACCGGCTGGCCACCTTGCTGATCGCGCTGGAGATCGCACTGGCCTGCGCCGTGCTGTGCAATGCCTGTTTCCTGATTGCCAATCGTGTTGCGCTGATCCACCTGCACAGCGGGGTGGATGAAGCATCACTGGCCACCGTGCAACTGAATGGCTATGAAGATGCCAAGGGGGTCGACCTGAATGCGCGGGTGCTGGGCGCGCTGCGTGGCATACCAGGGATGCAATCGGCCACGCTGCTCAATTCCATTCCGTTCGGCGCGCGCCGGGGAACCATCGGCATCACGCTTGATCCCGAAGGCAAGAAGTTTGGAGGCGTGGTGGAGTTCTATACCGGCGGCCCGGGCAGTCTGCACGCGCTTGGCGTGCATGTGGTGTCGGGTCGTGCGCCGCAGGACGACGATTTCCATCCGTTTGCCCAACTCATACCCGAGCAGGCGTCCGTGCAAATCACCCGTTCGCTCGCCAGGCATTTGTGGCCAGACGCGGACCCTTTGGGCAAGGAAATCTGGATCGATCAATCGCACTATCGTGTGGTCGGCGTGATTGACCGGCTGGTTCGTCCGGATCCGACTGGCTGGCCCGGCGACCAGAAGGACTGGTCGGTCTTCGTGCCTGCGCAGTCGAGCAAGTACATGTCAGGGAGCTACCTGTTGCGGGCGGATCCCAAGGACCTGCCACGCGTCCTGCGCGACGCTCGTGCAGCGGTCATCAAGGTCGCGCCTGATGCAGTGCTCGATCTGGAAGGCAGCCAGACCGTGAGCGATCTGCGCATCCAGACCTTCCAGTCCGATCGCGCGATGGCCGGCATGCTGGTCGGCGTGATCGTGGCGCTGCTGCTTGTTACCGCGTTGGGCATCGTCGGCCTGGCCAGTTTCTGGGTAGCCCAGCGGCGCAGGCAGATCGGCGTGCGTCGTGCACTGGGTGCCACTCGCGGTGACATCCTGCGCTATTTCCAGACCGAGAATTTCCTGATCGTCAGCGGCGGCATCGCGCTGGGCATGCTGCTGGCATTCGGGCTCAACCTGGTGTTGATGCAGCACTACGAATTGCCACGTTTGCCGTTGTTCTATCTACCGATCGGTGCGTTGGTGTTGTGGGGGCTGGGGCAACTGGCCGTGCTGGGTCCGGCGTTGCGTGCAGCCGCGGTGCCGCCGGTGGTAGCGACTCGGGGCGTGTGATCGTTTGCTTGCACTCGCAGCCGGCCATGGCGGCGCCGTCTGGCGCCGGCCATCCGCTTCCAACAATTTCCCGACGTGGAGTTTCGATGAACATGTTCCGCGCTGCATTCCTTCTCGTGACCATGGTCGTGCTGGGCACGATATGGCGTGATGCGTCCTCGGCGCAGCCAGCAGCGATCTCCTCCGGAGCTTCGGCAGGGCCTTCTGACAACACAAGGGGAATGATTTCGCGCGATGAAGTCATCCGCATCATCGACAACACGCGAAAGATCGTTTCGCCGAATGGGGTGGACGAACGCATCAAGCTGCGCATCGGCGGCGTCGACCAGTGGCTGTCGATCCGCGGCCGCGATCGGCGCAATCCAATCCTGCTGTTTCTGCATGGCGGCCCGGCCGCGGTGACGATGCCCGCCAGTTATACCTTCCAGTCGCCGTGGGAGGACTTCTTCACCGTCGTGCAGTGGGACCAGCGTGGTGCCGGAAAAACCTACGCCGCCAACACCGAACGGCAGATGTCGCCGGGCATGACGATCGCGGGCATGACCGACGATGCGGCGCAGGTCGTGCAATACCTGCGCCAGCATTACGGCAAGCAGAAGATCTTCCTGCTCGGTCATTCCTGGGGCACGGTGCTGGGCACCCGACTGGCCCGGCAGCATCCCGACTGGTTCTACGCCTACATCGGCGTGGGCCAGGTGGTGAACGTGCGCAGAAACGAGGAGATCGGTTTCGCCTTTGCCCTGCGTGAAGCGAAGGCCGATCACAACGAGGAAGCCGTGCGTGAACTGGAAGCGCTGATGCCTTATCCAGGCGCGGCACCCATGACACTCCAGCGCATGGCCACGCGCAGCAAATGGGAGACCTACTACGGTGGTCTCACCTACGGCCGCAAGGATTTCTCCTACTACGCCGATGCCGAGGAGCTTTCGCCCGATTACGACCCGACGGAGCTCGGCGCGATCGGCAAGGGCAGCGTGTACACGCTCAAGCACCTGTTGCAGCCGCTGCTCGGCGTGAATCTCGACGACGCCACGGACTTCCGCTGCCCGGTGATCCTGTTTGTCGGACAGCACGACTACACCACTGCGCACGAACTGGCCGAGCAATGGTTCGAGCGCATCCATGCGCCGTCGAAACACATGGTGATCTTTGCCGATTCGGCACACATGGTGATGCAGGAGCAGCCGGGTCGCTTCCTGATGCACCTGGTCACCGACGCGCTCCCGCTGGCGCAAAAAGCTGGTGACGTGGCGCCGGGAGAGGTCACGCGCGACGATTGACCAGCAACATATGACACCCATGCCGACCGGTATGGATGGGAAACTCGGGGGAAATGGAATGTTCGGTTATTACCTTGATCTTGCCGTGTGCAGCCTGCGTCGCAATCCGATCCTCACCGGGCTGATGGTGCTGGCGATCGGGCTGGGTATTGGCGCGAGCATGACGATGATCACCGTCTTGCACGTGATGACCAACGACCCGCTGCCGGGGCGCAGCGCGCATCTCTACACGCCGCATCTCGATCCGTTGCCGCTGGACTACAGCCGTGGCAGCGACAGTCCCGATCCCTCCGACAACCTCACCTGGCCGGACGCGATGGCACTGCTGCAGGCGAAGCGTGCCGTGCGGCAGGCGGCGATGGCTGGCGGCACCATGCTGGTGCGTCCCGCGCAGGCCGGGTTGCAGCCGTTCTATGCGGCTGGGCGCTACGCCACGGCGGACATCTTCGCGATGTTCGGCCTGCGCTTCGAATACGGTGGCGGTTGGAGCGCGGCGGATGACGCGGCCGGCACGCACGTGGCCGTGCTCTCCGACACGATGGCACGCAAGCTGTTCGGTCGTACCGATGCCGTGGGTCTGGCTGCGCATCTTGGTGAACAGGACTACCGCGTGATCGGCGTGGTCGAAGAATGGGCGCCGGCACCGCAGTTCTACGCCGACAACACCGGCAGCCAGTACAGCGATACCGACACGTACTTCCTGCCGCTGTCGGTGGCAGTGGCCAACGACCTGCCGGTCAACGGCAACCAGTCCGGCTGGGGGCGCGACGAGGCGCAGTCCGGCAAGCGCGGTGCTGCCGAGAGCTGGCTGCAGTACTGGGTGCAGCTCGACACGCCCGCCCAAGTCGCGGGTTACCGCCAGTATCTGGTCAACTACTCGGCGCAGCAGAAGGCGCTGGGCCGGTTCGAGCGGCCGCCTACGAATGCGGCGTTGTACAGCCTGATGGGCTGGCTGACGCACCTGAACCTGGTGCCGAACGACGTCCAGCTGCAACTGTGGCTGGCGCTGGGCTTCCTGTTCGTATGCATGCTGAACATCGTGGCCCTGCTGCTGGCGAAGTTCCTGCGTCGCGGTGGCGAGATCAGCGTGCGCCGCGCGCTGGGTGCACGGCGGCGCGATATTTTCCTGCAATTGGGTGTCGAGTCGGCACTGATCGGCGTGGCCGGTGGTGCGCTTGGCCTGGTGATCGCCCAGCTCGGCCTGTGGAGCGTGCGCCACCGCCAGGACGACTACGCGCGGCTCGCGCAGATGGATTCGTCGATGCTCGCTGGCACCTTCGCGCTGGCCGTGCTCGCCAGCGTATTGGCCGGCCTGCTGCCGGCATGGCGTGCCTGTCGCATCACCCCGGCACTGCAACTCAAGGCGCAATGAGGACCAAGGAGATCGACATGGAACTTCGCCCCATCCTTTCCACCCTGCGTCGGCACAAGCTCACCGCCAGCCTGCTGGTGCTGCAGGTGGCCTTCACCTGCGCCATCGTCTGCAACGTCGTGTTCATGGTCGTCCAGCGCGTGCAGCGCGTCAGCGTACCGACCGGCATCGCCGAAGCGGAGTTGTCGATCATCCACAGCTCCGGCTTCGCCGGCGACGACAACCCACAGGCGCGACATGCGACCGATCTGGCTGCGCTGCGTGCGATTCCCGGCGTCCGTTCGGCGGTGGCACTGAGCTACGCGTTGCCGCTGGATCACAGCGATTCGTCGTACGGCGTCTGCCCGGACGCGGCATCCATGCAACGGGCCATGCAGCAGCGCTCGGGGGAGGGCACCGGCTGCCTGCAGCCCAGCATGTTCGACGGCACTGCCGGCCTGATCGGCACCCTGGGTCTGCGCCTGGTGGCAGGGCGCGACTTCACCCCGGACGATTTCGTGATCGGCGATGCGCACAAGCCTGCGGTGGCGATCATCTCGCAGGCACTCGCACAGCGTCTCTATCCGGGTCAGCAGCCGTTGGGAAAAACCTTGTACCTCGGTGACGCGACAATCCGCGTGGTCGGCGTGGTAGCCCGACTGTTGCGCCCGAGCCTGCGCACGCCTGCTGTCGACGGCGACAGCATGATCTGGCCGCAGAAACCGGATCGTCCGGCCGTGACCTATGTGCTGCGCAGTGCACCTGCGGATCGTGCGCGGATACTGCGCGAGGGCCGTGCAGCGTTGCTGGCGGCAAGTCCGAATCGCCTGGTGAATCCCGAGCGGATGGAGACGTATGACCAGATGCGCGCGCGCTTCTTCCGGCGAGACACCACCATGATCGGCCTGCTCGTCGCCGCCGGCCTCGGCCTGCTGTTCGTCACCGTGCTCGGCATCGCCGGCCTGGCGAGCTTCTGGGTGCAGCAACGCACCCGCACGATCGGTATTCGCCGCGCGATTGGCGCTACGCGCGGTGACATTTTGCGTTACTTCCACACCGAGAACGGCCTCATCGTCGGTGCCGGCTGCCTGCTCGGCATGGTGCTTGCGCTGGTCCTGAACCTGGGGCTGTTGCACTTCTACGAAGTGCAACGGATGCCGCTGTTCTATCTTCCGTTCGGTGCGCTGCTGCTGGGCATGCTGGGTCAGGGTGCCGTACTGACGCCGGCGCTGCGTGCGGCGCGCGTGTCGCCGGTGGTGGCGACACGGTCGGTGTGACATGACTACCTGCAGGAATGGCTTCCGTCGCGATGCTCTTGCTTGTGAAGTTCATGAGAGGCATGGAGTCTGAAGCTGCTCTCGCAGCCGGTTCGGCAAGCTTTGTGAGTTGGATGACAGGGACGAAACATGTTTGGCTATTACCTCGATCTTGCGCTGCAAAGTCTCGGGCGCAATCGCGTGCTGACGGCATTGATGGTGTTGGCCATCGGCTTGGGCATCGGTGCCTGCATGACTACCTTGACGGTGTTTCACTTGCTGTCCGCTGATCCGATGCCGGGAAGGAGCAATGCGATCTTCTATCCGCAAATAGATCCGAAGCCGCCTGGTGCGCATGCATTGCCGGATCAGCTGAACTATGTGGATGCAATGAACCTGTGGCAGGCTCGGCGCGCCGACCGTCAGACGATTCTGGTTGGCTCCAGCGTAAAGGTGAAGGCGGCAGAAACCGGTGCCAAGCCTTTGGGTTTGCATACGCTGGCGACGACCGCGGATTTCTTTTCGATGTTCGGTGTGTCGTTCATTCATGGCAGTTCGTGGACTGATGCCGATGATGACGGTAAGGCGCGGGTGGCCGTGCTTTCGCGTAGTGCTTACCAGCGACTGTTTCATGGTGAAGACGGCATCGGCCGGGCGATCCGGGTCGGGCTGTGGGATTTTCGCGTGATTGGCGTGATCGAGGACTGGCGACCGGCACCGCATTTCTATGATCTGGATCGCGAGAGCTACGGTCAGGGCGATGATGTATTCATCCCGTTCCAGACCTCCCGCGACCTGGCCGATCTGGGCATTACCGGCTACAGCCTGGATTGCTACGGCAATACCACTGACGACAATCATCTGGAGAACCAGCCCTGCCTGTGGCTGAAGTTCTGGGTCGAGTTGGACAGCCCGGCCAAAGTGGCGGCTTACCGCCAGTTCCTCGACAACTATTCACGCGAGCAACAGGCTCAGGGTCGCTTCACCTACACCGGTGCGCCGCACACCGCCTTGCCCGAAGTGATGCAGTGGCTTGACCAGAAAGGTGCCGTGCCATCGGATGTGCGGCTGAAGTCGTGGATCGCCTTCGGCTTTCTGTTGGTATGTCTCACGAACACCACGGGCCTCCTGTTGGCGAAATTTCTGCAGCGCAGCGCCGAGATCAGCGTACGCCGTGCACTGGGCGCTTCGCGAAAGCAGGTATTTATACAGTGCCTGGTGGAAGCGAGCACCGTCGGTCTCGCAGGTGGCATGCTTGGACTGGTGATGGCCTGGGCAGGTTTGTGGGGTATCCGGCAGACCCCGGCGGATTACGCCGATCTGGCGCATCTCGACCTGCCGATGTTTGCGATGACTTTCATCCTTTCCCTGGCGGCCAGTCTGATTGCCGGGCTGTTGCCGGCATGGCGGGCCTGCCAGATCGCGCCCGCCCTCCAGCTCAAGACTCTCTGAGGCGCATTCATGCAGATACGTCATGTTCTTGCGGCGTTACCCCGACACAAGCTGGTAAGTCTTCTGCTGGTGGTGGAGATTGCGGTGGCCTTCGCGATTCTCTGCAACGCGGTATTCATCATCCGCGAGCGTGTGCAGCGGATGCAGATCGATACTGGCATCGCCGAGAGCGAACTGGTTTACATCCACAACGATGGTATTGGTGCCGATGACAACGCGCCCCTGGTCACGCGCAATCTTGCTGCCTTGCGCGGTCTGGGCGGGGTGCAGTCAGCGGTGGCGATGTTCCCGCTGCCGCTTGAAAACATGTCGATCAATTTCCAGCCGTGGCTGACGCCAGACATGAAATTGCGTGGTCCCAAGGTCGGCATGTTCGTAGGCACGTCCGGTTATCTCGCTACGCTCGGAGTGAAGATCGTGCAGGGCCGTGATTTCAAAGCGACCGAATACGAGGGCATGGACGAGACCTACAAGACGCTGTCGCCTGCAGTGATTGTCACGCGCGACCTGGCCGACAAGCTTTGGCCCGGCCAAAATCCGATAGGCCGGAAGTTCTGGCGTAGCCCGAGCCGTGGCTACACCGTGGTGGGGGTGGTGGATCGACTGGTTCGCGGCTATCTGCGCGAGGATTTCGTGCCGGAATATTCGGCGATGTTTCCGGTCCAGCCGGTGTCCTTCGTTTCCGCGTTGTACGTGTTGCGGGTCAAGCCGTCCGATCAGGATCGCGTTATGCATGAGGCTGCCAGCCTGCTGTTGAAGCTCAATCCCGACATGCTGATCGATTCGCAAGGCAGCTACGCCGACATGCGCTCGGATTATTTCCGGCAGGATGCGTCGCTGGCGTGGCTGTTGTCGCTGGTCAGTCTGGCAATGCTGCTGGTGACCGCGCTAGGCATTGCTGGGCTGGCCAATTTCTGGGTCGCCCAGCGACGTCGGCAGATCGGTATCCGCCGCGCCATCGGTGCCACGCGCGGCGACATCCTGCGCTATTTCCAGACCGAGAACTTTCTCATCGTCAGCGGTGGCATCATGCTTGGCATATTGCTGGCGTTCGCCCTCAGCCTTCTGCTGATGACACACTATGAACTGCCGCGATTGCCGATGTTCTATCTGCCGATAGGCGCCATCGTGCTGTGGCTGCTGGGTCAGCTTGCCGTCCTCGGCCCGGCCCTGCGTGCCTCGCGCGTACCACCCGTAGTAGCGACGAGGTCGGTGTGATGAATCACTTATTTCATCCACGCATGCCGTTAGTCATATCAACCATTTATGCTGCGGATGCATCCATGTCCGCATGTGCAGAAAAAAAATGTCCCGAACCGTTCTGATTATCGATGACAACCCGGCCGTGGGCGAGGCGCTGTCGCTGGCGTTGTCGTTGCGCGAGATTCGCCCGCTGACGGCGATGACGCCCGATGAGGGTCTGGATCTGCTTGAGCGCGAAGCGGTCGACGTGGTGATTCAGGATATGAATTTCACCGCCGATACCACCTCGGGCAAGGAGGGTGTGGTGTTGTTTCGCGCGATTCGCGAGCGGCATCCGGATCTGCCGGTGATCCTGCTCACCGCGTGGACACATCTGGAAACCGCGGTGGAGCTGGTCAAGGCGGGCGCGGCGGATTATCTGGCCAAGCCGTGGGATGACAACAAGCTGCTGGCGACGGTGGAGAATCTGCTGGAGTTGTCCGAGTCAAATCGCGAGATGTCGCGCAGCCGGCGCGAGCGTCGCCAGCGGCGCGAGAATCTGCAGCGCAAATACGATCTCGACAGCCTGGTGTTTGCCTCTGAGGCAATGGCACGCACGCTGGATCTGGCCTGTCAGATCGCGCGTTCGGATGTCTCGGTGCTGATCACCGGACCAAACGGCACCGGCAAGGAGCGCATCGCCTCGATCATGCATGCCAATTCGGCGGTGAAACGCGGGCCGTTCGTGGCGGTGAATTGCGGTGCCTTGCCCGGCGAGCTGATCGAGGCCGAATTGTTTGGTGCCGATGCCGGTGCCTACACTGGCGCCAACAAGGCGCGCGAAGGTCGTTTCGAGCTGGCCGATGGCGGCACATTGTTCCTGGACGAGATCGGCAATTTGCCGCTGCCCGGTCAGATGAAATTATTGCGCGTGCTGGAGACCGGTCAGTTCGAACGGCTGGGTTCCGGACGTACACGCCAAGCCAAGGTGCGCGTGCTGTCGGCGACCAATGCCGATCTGAAGGCGATGATCCAGGCCGGCACGTTCCGCGAAGATCTGTACTACCGCCTCAACGTGATCGAGGTAAACCTGCCATCGCTGGCCGAACGCAACGATGACATCCTGCCGTTGGCGGAATTCTTCCTCGATGGTCGGGCCGAACTGGGTGAGGAAGCCCGCGATGCGCTTCTCGGCTACCCATGGCCAGGCAATGTACGCGAGTTGAAGAATGCGATTGAACGCGCCGCCTTGCTGGCTGGTGGCAACTCGATCACGCCCGAGCTGCTCAATCTGCCGCAACATGCGATCGTGGCAACGCGCAATCTTGATGAGCCCAGTCGCGAGGCGGTCGAGGCCGCATTGCATAAAGCCGACGGCGTGGTCAGCCGGGCGGCGCAGAACCTGGGCCTGTCGCGACAGGCGTTGTATCGGCGGATGGATCGATATGGCTTGGCAATGCAGGGCTGAGGCTATGATGGACGGGCATTTGACCATGCATGGTTGGGGTGGACGCCATTCAAGTCGACAAGGAGCCGGGCAATGAAAGCGAGCATGTTTTTTGGTTTCATCGCGTTGATGGCCGCGAGCGCTGCTTCCGCGCAATCGACCCACCAGCTTGCCGCCAGTACGGATTGGACGCCGTCGGCGCAAAGGGCCGGCGGCGACTATGTCGCTCCGTTGAATGTAGTCGAAGCAGCGCCGCCTGCCCCCGCGACTGCCAGCCATTTCCGTTTCCAGGATGCAAACACGCCAGCGCCCACGTATCTGAAAACGGCGGCTCAGGCATTGCTGGTGGCGACAGGGCATAGCGAGGCACTGAAATGCGTGAACGCCGCAAGAACTGCATTGCCGACGCGTGCACCAGCCCCGGCTGCGCCGACGGTGGACGGATGCGATTGACGTCGTCGCTGCGGGGTCCGTATTGGCGCTGAATGGACTGTTGTCAATCAGGCCGACCGGTAGCTGGTTTCGTGTGAAGAGATTTCACATTCACCCCTTGTAAGGAGCGATGTCATGCGTAACCAAATCGTGTTGATGGCTACGGCCTTGATCCTGACAACCGCAGTACACGCGCAAAGCGCATCCGCACCACAGACGCTGAAGAGTGACACTTGGCCTGCGAAGACGGGGTCCTCCATTGCTCCACTTGCTGAAGGCACTGGCTTGCCCAGGGCTGAGAAGAAAGGTGACGTCTACAAGAGCCCATTCAAGTTCAAGGATGGCAAGGGTGATGGCCCGATGGGCCAGCCGCCGCCTAGTGCGCATGACAAGGCAGCGGTGATGGGTGAGGATCGCGCCTGGCAGAATGGTCGCCCGCCGGTCGACTGCGCGATGACTCCGCAGGACCCTACGTGTCATTGAATCAGCACACCAACCGGTAGCGGATAGCAATCTATGTGGCGCCGTCTGAACACACTGCAGCTGCGACTGACCTTGCTGCTTGCCCTGGCTGGTTTTGCCGGTGCGCTGGTATATGCCGGTGTTTCCCAGTGGCCGTTGCCGCAATTGTTGCAATGGTTGCACAAGGATCTGGCGCTGACGGTGCGCGCACCGACACAGTTCGGCATCTACGGTGCATTGCTTGCCAGCGTGGTGGTATTGCTGCCGCTGGCGTTCTGGCTGGCACGCGGCGCGATGGCGCCGGTGAATCGGCTGCTGCGCGCGCTGGAAGGCGCCGTGGCAAGTTATCGCGATGGTGATTTCAGTTTCTCCATCGCGGTCGACCGCCGTGACGAACTGGGCAAGCTGATTCGCATGCACAACGCGCTGGGCAATACCTTGCGTGAGCAACGCCAGCATCTGGTGCAGCGTGAGTTGCTGCTGGATACAGTGGTGCAGAACACCCCCGTGTCGCTGGTGCTGACCGATTCGATCGGCCGCGTGGCTTACGCAAATATCGCCTCGCGTCATTTGTTCAACGAGGGACGCAGCCTGGTTGGTCTGGATTTTTCCGAACTGCTGGCCGAGGCACCTGAAGCACTGCGCGAGGCCGTGGAAAGCGGCGAGGATGCGCTGCTCAACGTGGAAATGGATGGCGAAGAGGAAACCTTCCATCTATCGCAACGCGCTTTTCGTCTGCAGGGCAGGCCACATCAACTGCACCTGTTTCGACGCATGACGCGCGAGTTGTCACGCCAGGAAGTGGCGACCTGGAAACGGGTGATCCGGGTGATCAGTCATGAGCTGAACAACTCGCTGGCACCGATCTCTTCACTGGCGTATTCCGGCGCCGAACTGGCGCGGCGGGGCGATACCGAACGTTTACCGGGCGTTTTCGCCACCATTGGTGAGCGGGCCAGACATCTGCATGGATTCATTGCCGGCTATGCCAGCTTTGCCAAGCTGCCGGCGCCGCAATCGGAGCCGGTGGTATGGGCGCCGTTTCTCGATGGGCTGGCTCAGCACTGCCGCTTTCGACTGGCGACGCCGGCACCGGAGCATGCGGGGCGCTTCGATGCGGTGCAGATCGAGCAGGTCTTGATCAACCTGATCAAGAATGCGCACGAGGCCGGTGGTAGCGAGGATGAGGTGACCTTGTCCATCCATGCCGGTGGCGGTGAACTGCGCATCGAGGTGGCCGATCGCGGGCCAGGCATGAGCGAGGCCGTGCTGGCGCAGGCCTTGTTGCCGTTCTATTCCACCAAACGCTCGGGCACGGGTCTTGGCCTGGCGTTGGCGCGTGAAATCACCGAAGCCCATGGCGGTCGCGTGCTGCTGGCCAATCGCGAAGGCGGTGGCTTGCGCGTGAGCCTGCTGTTGCCGCAATCGTCCGCGCGCTGACGCTCGCGCCGACATCGGCTCGCCTATACTCCTTAGCTTCAATCCGCAGAACAGGGAACGGCAATGGCAATCGGACAGCTTCTTGCGTTGGTCATCGTGGCGGTGGCGGTCATCGGCATCGCCAAACTGGTGCGGATCGTGCCGCAGGGGTTCCAGTGGACGGTGGAAACCTTCGGCAAATATACCCGCACGCTCAATCCGGGCCTGCATTTCCTGATTCCGATCTACCAGGCGGTCGGGCACAAGATGAACATGATGGAGCAGGTGCTGGACGTGCCGTCGCAAGATGTCATCACCAAGGACAACGCGGTGGTGCGCGTGGATGGCGTGGTGTTCTACCAGGTGCTGGATGCGGCCAAGGCGGCGTATGAGGTATCCAACCTGGAACAGGCGTCGCTGGCGCTGGTGATGACGAATATCCGTACCGTGCTCGGCTCGATGGATCTGGACGAGAGCCTCAGCAAGCGCGACGAGATCAATGCGCGGCTGCTGCGCGTGGTCGACGAGGCGACCCATCCCTGGGGAGTCAAGGTGAACCGCATCGAGATCAAGGACATTGCACCGCCGCGCGACCTGATCGACGCGATGGCGCGGCAGATGAAAGCCGAGCGCGAAAAGCGCGCCAACATCCTCGACGCCGAGGGCTTTCGTCAGGCCGCGATTCTCAAGGCCGAGGGCGAGAAGCAGTCGGTGATCCTCGCTGCGGAAGGCGAGAAAGAGGCCGCCTTCCGTACCGCCGAGGCGCGCGAGCGTTCGGCTGAAGCCGAGGCCAAGGCGACCACGATGGTGTCCGAGTCGATCGCCAGCGGCAACGTGAATGCACTCAATTACTTTGTCGCCAACAATTATGTCGAGGCGTTGAAGGAGATGGCCAAGTCGCCCAACCAGAAAATGCTGCTGTTGCCGATCGAGGCCACCGGTATCCTCGGCTCACTGGCCGGTATTGCGGAGCTGGCGAAGGAGTCGCTGGGTCAGCAGCAGAAGTCGACGTCACTGCCGCCATCGCGCTGATCGGGAGGCTGGATCATGTGGGAGCTTTCGACACATTACCTGTGGTGGATTCTTGCCCTGCTGCTGATTGGCGGGGAGTTGCTGCTGCCGGGGTATTTCCTGATCTGGATCGGGCTTGCCGCTGCCGCGATGGGCGTGGCGTTGTGGGTAGTGCCATCGTTGGGAGTGCTGGTGCAGGCGATCCTGTTCGCCTTGCTGGCAATCGGCGCGTGCGTGCTTTATGCGCGTTGGCTGCGTCCGCGAATCGAGCGCAGGGATCCGGGCAGCGAACGGCTCAATCAGCGTGGCGAGCAAATGATCGGCCGGCGCTACGAATTGGTGGAGCCGATCGTCAATGGTCGTGGCAAGGCACGCGTGGGTGATAGCCAATGGCTGGTCAGTGGGCCGGACCTGCCGTCGGGATCGATGGTTGAAGTCGTTGCAGTGGATGGCACGACCTTGCAGGTTCGTGCGGCAGCATGAGTGAAGTGGCGATCCCCGCATTCGCGGCCACGGCGTTCAATACGCGTATTGCATTTCTGCTGGAGCTGGCTCGGCGCCTGCATCAGTACGGCACTACCGCGCCGCGCCTGGAAATGGCCATGGGCAGCGCGGCACAGGCGATGGGTCTGTCGGCCGACGTGTGGTCCAGCCCCACCGCCATCATCATCTCGTTCTCCGATCTCGCGCAGGGCGACGAGGGGGTCGCACAGAGCACGCAAGTGATGCGATTGTCGCCAGGTGACGTGAATCTGGCGCGGCTATGCGAAGCCGACGACATTGCCGATCAGGTCATCGATGGCGAGCTGGATCTGCGAGAGGGTTTTCAACGCCTGCGAGCGCTGGGCCGACCGGAGACCCGGCTCTCGCAGCTTGGCGTGATAGCCAGTTACGGGTTGTCGGCGGCCAGCATCGTGGCCCTGTTCCTGCACAGCTCATGGCCGGACTTGATCACTGCTGCAATCATTGGTCTGTTGATTGGCACGATTACCATCATGGCCGCCACCCGGCCGAGGCTGGCGGTTGCCAGCGAGGCGATCTGTGCGCTGGTGGCCACCACCATTGCGATCTGTGTCAGCGCCTTCATCATTCCGCTGGCAATCAAGGCGGTGGTGCTGGCCAGTCTGATCGTGCTGATACCCGGCATGTCGCTGACTACGGCTGTGCGTGAGCTTTCCAGTCATCACATGGTCTCCGGCGTGGCGCGTCTGGGCGGCGCGGTGACCACCTTGCTCAAGTTGACCTTCGGTACCGTTGTCGCGACTCAATTGTGCGCCGCCGTGGGCATTCAGGCCCGCGATTATGTCCTGCCGCCGCTGCCGGGTTGGTTGGATTACCCTACCTTGCTGGTGGGCTCGTTCGGCTTTGCGATCCTGTTTCGTGCGGCACGGCGGGATTGGCTGGTGGTAATGGGGGCGGTGATTGCCGGTTACCTCTCGACGCGCTGGGGTGGACAGATTTCCGGTTCGCTACCAAGCGCGCCGTTTGGCATCTTCGTGGGTGGCTTCGTATTGAGCGCCTGTGCGAATTTTTATGCGCGATTTGCCAAGCGCCCGGGTGCCGTCATACGCGAACCCGGGATCATTCTTCTGGTGCCGGGCAGTGTCGGCTTTCGCAGCATGTCGTTCCTGCTGGATCGTAATACTGAATTGGGCATCAATACCGGCGTCTTGCTGCTCACGCTGCTGGTCGCTTTGGTGGCCGGGCTGATTTTTGGTGAGCTGCTGGTTTCACCACGACGCTCGCTGTAATGCCAAGCTCCGTGGTTTGAGCGTGTCGCGACCAGGTAATTTGTGGAATTGAGCAGCTTGCCAATAAAAACGCCGGCATGGGCCGGCGTTCTTTTATTGGCAGAATTCAAGGCAGGCGTCAGATCGCCAGATCCTTTTCTTTCTTGCCGGCCTTCAACGCATCGTTGAACCAATGCGGGCGCTTGCCGCGACCGGACCAGGTTTGTGTCGGGTTGGCGGGGTTGCGGTATTTCGGTGCCACCGTGCCGGTAGTGCGCTTGGCCTTGCCACGAGCGTGGCCAAAAATATCATCGAACGTATAGCCTTCGCTCTTGATCAGGGCGATTACTTTGTCGCGCAGCTTGGCGACCTTTTCCTTGCGCAGTTCGGTCTGTCGAACCTGCGCCTTGGAGATCAGGTCATTGAGCTGGGAGTGGTTGAGATTCTTGATATCGACGGCCATGAGGCTGACTCCCGGAGTTGAGTGTCGGTTATTGAGTGATCAAGTCATTATCCGCATATATTGGCGGACACTTTGCATGCTCAAGTTGCTGGATTCTCGCTGATTCTCGGAATACTTGCAAAGTATTCGCCCGATAAGAGCCGGGTGAATGTATTTGAAATGTGATTTCTGCCTTGCCGGATTATTTATTTAATCGCTGATTGGCAATTGCGATCACAAATACGGAAACGGCCGCACGCGGCGGCCGGTTCGGAGTGGCGGCCGGTTCGGAGTGGCAGCCGACGGAATTCAACCGAGCAAGGCAAACAACTCGGCTTCGTCCACGGCGCGGTTATCACTTTCGCCGCGCGCACGGTATTCCAGTGTGCCGGCACTGAGACCGCGTTCGCTGACCACGACACGATGCGGAATGCCGATCAACTCCATATCGGCAAACATGCCACCCGGACGCAGGCCGCGGTCATCGAGGACCGTCTCGATGCCACGTTGGGACAGCGACTGGTACAACGCCTCTGCCGCAGCGGCGACTTCGGGCAGCTTCTTGGGGTTGATCACGCAGACGGCCACGCGCCACGGCGCCATCGTCTCAGGCCAGAGAATGCCGGCTTCGTCGTGGCGTTGCTCGATGGCGGCGGCGACGATGCGGCTGATCCCGATGCCGTAGCAACCCATGGTCATCACCTGGGCCTTGCCTTGCTCGTCGATCACGCTGGCGTCGAGCGCTTCGGCGTATTTGCTGCCCAACTGGAATACGTGGCCCACTTCGATGCCACGGCCAATATGCAGCACGCCATGGCCGTCGGGCGACAGGTCACCTTCGACCACGTTGCGCAGGTCGACGATGCGGCTGATGCGCGCGTCGCGCTCCCAATTGGCGCCGGTGTAATGCGTGCCATCGGCATTGCCGCCGCAGACAAAATCAGCTAGCACCGCAGCATCGCGATCCACGATCACCGGGATCGAGTCGGGCAGGCCGACCGGGCCGATGAAGCCGGGGCGGGTGCCGCAGGCAGCGAGAATCTCTTCTTCGTTGGCCAGTACCGACTCGCCGGGGAGTTCGTCGAGTTTGCCGGCCTTGACCGTGTTGACTTCATGGTCGCCGCGCAGGCACAGCGCGACCAGGCCGTCCTTGCCGCGCACCAGCAGCGTCTTGACGCTCTGCTGCGGCGGCACCTTGAGGAAGTCGGAAACGGCCTCGATGGTTTTCTGGGTCGGCGTGTCGACGCGCTGCAGTTCAGCGCTGGCGGCTGGACGATTCGCGCTGGGCGCAAGTGCCTCGGCTTTTTCCAGGTTGGCGGCGTAATCGGAGCCATCGGAGAACGCGATCGCGTCTTCACCCGATTCGGCCAGCACCTGGAATTCGTGGCTGGCGTTGCCGCCGATGGCGCCAGTGTCGGCCTGCACCGCACGGAAAGTCAGGCCGAGGCGGGTGAAGATGCGCACGTAGGCCTGGTACATCGCGGCATAGGTTTCGGCCAGCGATTCCTGCGAGAGATGGAACGAGTAGGCATCCTTCATCAGGAATTCGCGCGCGCGCATGACGCCGAAGCGCGGACGGATCTCGTCGCGAAACTTGGTCTGGATCTGGTAGAAATTCACCGGCAGCTGCTTGTAGCTTTTCAGCTCGTTGCGAGCGAAGTCGGTGATCACTTCCTCGGCGGTGGGGGCATAGCAGAACTCTTGCGCCTTGCGGTCCTTGATCTTCAGCAACTGCGGGCCGAATTTTTCCCAGCGGGCGGTTTCTTCCCACAGCTCCCTCGGCTGGACGGTCGGCATCAGCATCTCGATCGCGCCGGCGCGGTCCATTTCCTCGCGCACGACGGTTTCGACCTTGCGCAGTACGCGCAGGCCCAGCGGTGACCAGGTGTACAGCCCCGAGGCCAGACGGCGGATCATGCCCGCACGAAGCATCAGTCGATGACTGGCGATTTCGGCGTCGGCGGGGACTTCCTTGACGGTGGCCAAGTGGAATTGGCTGAGGCGCATGCGAACGGTTCCGGCAGGGGAAAAGCGGCCATTGTAGCCGCCTGCCGGCGGATCCTGTCAGTTCCGGCGGCGCCGGCCGCCCGGGAGCATGCCGGCGCCGATAGTGCGGTGATTATTCTGTTTCAGAACTGCAGTATTGGTTGTACTGGGCCTGGGCGGTGGCCAGCTGCTGTTTGCGTTGGCCAGCATCGAGTGCGGTGGGCTTGCCATCCTGCTGCATCACCACCGGGCCACTGCCCTGCAGGGTTGCCAGGTTGGTCTTCAGAGAGCTGCACAGCTTCTTGCGGTTGTCCGGGGTGTCGGTGACCGGTTTGGCGGTCGGTTCCGAGCTGCCGCCCTCGGAATTGTTCTCGCCCTGCTCATTGTTCACTTCGGCAGTGGCAACCGGAGCCACCTCGCCGCTGTTCATCTTGACCTCATTGTACTTGGTGCCTTGGTTGGGCGGTGTTTCCGAATAATGTGCGACGCCATTGGCATCCTTCCATTTGTACACCTGGGCCGTGGCGAGCGTGGGAATGATCAACAGCGCCAAGACGATCAGTGAACGATGCATGGGGTTCTCCATTTTTAACGGAAATTGACAAGTTACCTTGTTAACACCACGGCGGCCCGGACTCAAGCAGTCAATGGTTTACACTGCGCACATCGTGTCACGGAATGATCCATGAGTGAGCCAATGCCAGCGCGAACGCCCCGCCATCGGGGCATTTACCTGTTGCCGAATCTGTTTACCACCGGGGCGATGTTTGCCGGATTTTTCGCAATCATCGCCAGTATTGGCGGGCGTTACACGGATGCCGCGATTGCGGTTTTCATCGCCGCGATACTGGATGGCATGGATGGACGGGTAGCGCGGATGACCGGAACCCAGAGCGAGTTTGGCGTGCAATACGACTCGCTCTCCGATCTGGTCAGTTTTGGTCTGGCGCCGTCGCTGGTGATGTACACCTGGTCATTATCGGCCTTGCGCGAGTTTGGACCGCTGTGGGGCAAACTGGGTTTTGCGGCGGCCTTTATTTATGCCGCTTGCGCCGCGCTGCGGCTGGCACGTTTCAATACTCAGGTCGGCGTGGCCGACAAGGCCTATTTTCAGGGGCTGGCCAGTCCGGCGGCTGCCGCGGTTTGCATGTCGCTGGTGTGGAGCATGGAGAAATCCGGCGTGACGGGTAGCGAGCTGTGCTTCGTGACGCCGGTGGTGGTGATCGTGGCCGGTTTGCTGATGGTCAGCCGGTTCCGGTACTACAGCTTCAAGTCGCTGCCGATGGGTGATCGCCAGCGGGTGCCATTTGCGTGGATGGTCGGCGCGGTGCTGCTTTTGGCACTGCTGGTGCTGGATACCGCGCGAGTACTGTTTGCCGGCTTCACGATTTACCTGTTGACGGGGCCGGTCTGGACGCTCTGGGGTCTGGCGGCACGCCGTCGTCGTGGTCGGCGCACCACCGCATGAACATGGCAGCTCAATCACCAACGCCCAACGTGCATCGCGCCCGGATACTGCGAGAGTTGGGCATTACGCCATGGGTGCGGCGCATGGCCCCGGCTGCGCCAGACACGTTACTGGTTGAGCCATCACCGAGAGCTGCCGCGGTGGCTTGTGTGGTGATCTTGCCGGCTGGCTGCGCACCGCGTGAGCTCGATCTGCTGGGCCGCGCACTTTCCGCTGGTGGAGCCATGCTGGCGCGTGCGGCACGAGTCATGGTTCGTGATGGCCAGCTGGATGCTGGCGTGCCGGAAGCGCGGACTTACCTGGTGCTCGGCCAGACCCAGGCGCATGCCCTGGGTCGCGAATTGCCCGCCGCGGTGATGCAGCAGGCGCAGATCGTGCTGGCCGACGAACCGGCACAGCTGTTGCGCGATGGTGCGGCCAAGCGTCGATTGTGGAGCGCCTTGCGCAGTCTGCGCAGGGTGCTGGCCACGGCGGAGGCCTGAGCAACATGGCTGCGGTGGTTCGCCCCTCTAGCCAGATGCGTGCAATGCATCAGGAAGATGTCGAGACGGTCTGCACGCTGGAAGACCGATCCTACGAGTTTCCGTGGACCGCCGGGATCTTCACTGACTGTATCAAGGCCGGCTATCCGTGCTGGGTACTTTGTGAGGGTGAAACAATCATCGGCTACGCCATCCTGTCGATGGGAGCGGGTGAGGCACACATACTCAACCTGTGCATCGATCCGGATTGTCGCGGGCGTGGCCTGGGTCGCCATTTGCTGGGTCGGTTGCTGAATATTGCGCGCTGGAATGGCGCCGAGCGCGTGTTTCTGGAAGTACGCCCATCCAATCCGCTGGCCAGGCAGCTGTACGAATCGGTGGGCTTCGTCGAAGTGGGGCGACGCCCGCGCTATTACCCGGCCAAGACCGGTCGCGAAGAGGCGATCGTGATGGCGCTTGAGCTGCTGGCCAATCCATAACACAAGAAATCTCTTGTGGGAGTGGCTTCAGCCGCGACGCTTTTGTCGATATGACCGGGAAAGCTGTCGCGGCTGAAGCCGCTCCCACAGGTTTTTGGTCGACTACAGTTTGGCGCTCTGCTCGCGCAGCGCAATCAAAGTGCTGCTCCAGTCGGCGATGCGTTGACGCTCCTGGGCGACGACTTCGGCCGGTGCATTGGCGACGAAGCGTTCGTTGCCAAGTTTGCCTTCGCACTTCTTGATCTCGACTTCGATACGGCCGATCTCCTTGGCTATGCGGGCTTTTTCCGCGTCCACATCGATCAATCCTTCGAGCGGAATCAGCACGCGCAACTTGCCCACTACGGCAGCCGCGGCGGCCGGTTCGTCGGCACCGACTTCGATCCACTGCGGTGCCTCGACCCGGGCCAGGAAGCTGATCTGCGCGGCAAATTTGCCGGCCCGTGCGCGATCGACGGCATCACCATCGGCGAGCAGCAGCGGGATGGTCTTGCCGGGCGGGATGTTCATTTCCGAACGAATCTTGCGGATGCCGCTGAGCACGTTCTTGAACCATTCGATCTCGGCGCTGGCTTGCTCATCGGCGACGATTTCTTCGGCCTTCGGCCACGGTCTGTGCATCAGGCCGGCTTCGGTCAGGCCAAGCTTCGGCCCGACCGATTGCCAGATTTCTTCGGTGATGAACGGGATCACCGGGTGCAGCGCACGCAGCACGGTTTCCAGCACCACCAGCAAGGTGTGGCGGGTCGAGGCTGCCGCAGCGGCATCATCACCAGCGAGTGCCGGCTTGGACAGTTCGAGGAACCAGTCGCAGTACTCGTTCCAGACGAACTCGTACAGCGCTTGGGCGAGGTGATCGAAGCGGTAGCTGACGAAGTGCTGATCGACTTCAGCCAGGGTTTGCTTGAGGCGGGTGAGGATCCAGCGTTCGGCTTCGGTGACTGGGGCGAGCTTGCCCCCATCCGCCCGTTGGGCACCTTCCCCCGCAGGCGGGGGAAGGGAGGGGGCTGAGGCGTCGTCGATGTTCATCAAGACGAAGCGCGCGGCATTCCAAAGCTTGTTGCAGAACGCCTTGTAGCCTTCGGCGCGCTTGATGTCGAAATTGATCGTGCGGCTGTAGCTGGCCAGCGCGGCGAAGGTGAAGCGCAGTGCATCGGTGCCGATCGACGGAATACCGTCGGGGTAATCCTTGCGGATGCGCTTTTCGACCTTGGCGCGGACTTGCGGCAATAGCAGTGATTTGGTGGATTTTTCCACCAGCGGCTCCAGCCCGATGCCGTCGATCAGGTCCAGCGGGTCGAGCGTATTGCCCTTGGACTTGGACATCTTCTGGCCTTCCGCATCACGCACGATGGCGTTGATGTAGACCTCGCGGAACGGTACCTGGCCGATGAAGTATTTGGTCGCCATCACCATGCGCGCGACCCAGAAGAAGATGATGTCGAAGCCGGTGACCAGCACCGCGCTGGGCAGGAAGATCTTGTCCTGCTGCCAGTTCGCCACGATGTCGCCGTGCTCATTCTTGATCGCCCCGTCGCCAGGCCAGCCGAGAGTGGAGAACGGCCACAGCGCGGAGGAGAACCAGGTGTCGAGCACGTCATCGTCTTGGCGCAGCACGCCGACCGGTTCGGTGGTCGCATTGGCGCGTGCATCGGCCTCGTCTTCGCCGACGAAGATGTTGCCGGCTTCGTCGTACCAGGCCGGGATGCGATGACCCCACCACAGCTGGCGGCTGATGCACCAGTCCTGGATGTTGTCCAGCCACTGCGTATAGGTGGTGGTCCAGTTTTCCGGCACGAACTTGATCTCGCCCGAACGCACGGCATCGAGTGCCGGCTCGGTGATCGCCTTGCGGCCACCCGGACGCCCATCAGCAAGCGTGTCGGAGGTGAGGTCGACAAACCATTGGTCGGTCAGCATCGGCTCGATCACCGCGCCGGAGCGCTGGCTTACCGGTACCTTCAATTTGTGCGGCTTGGTTTCCACCAGCAATTCGGCCGCTTCCAGATCAGCCAGCACCTGCTTGCGTGCGACGTAACGATCCATGCCGCGATAAGCCCCGGGCGCAGTGTCGTTGACCTTGGCTTCCAGCGTGAAGATGGTGATTGGTGCCAGCTTGTGGCGTGCGCCAATCGCGTAATCGTTGAAATCGTGCGCGGGGGTGATCTTCACGCAGCCGGTGCCGAACTCACGGTCGACGTAGTCGTCGGCGATGACCGGGATTTGACGATTCGAGAGCGGCAGGGTCAGCGTCTTGCCGACCAGATGCGCATAGCGCTCGTCTTCCGGATGCACGGCGACGGCGACGTCACCGAGCATGGTCTCCGGGCGCGTGGTGGCAACCACCATGCTCTCGTCGCTGCCGGTAACCGGGTAGCGGATCGACCACATGTGGCCGTCGCGCTCCTCGTTCTCCACTTCCAGATCGGATACGGCCGTGCCAAGCGAAGGATCCCAGTTAACCAGGCGGTTGCCACGATAAATCAGCCCATCGCGATACCACTGCACGAACACCTTGCGCACCGCGGCCGAGAGTCCTTCGTCCATGGTGAAGCGTTCGCGTGACCAGTCGGCGGCGGTGCCGATGCGGCGCATCTGGTTGGTGATGGTGGAGCCGGACTCCTCCTTCCACTTCCACACGCGCTCGATGAAGGCATCGCGGCCGAGGTCGTGACGGGTCTTCTCTTCGAGCGCGAGCTGGTTTTCGACGATCTTTTGCGTGGCGATGCCGGCGTGGTCGGTGCCGACCTGCCACAAGGTGTTCATGCCGCGCATGCGCTGGTAGCGCACCAGCATATCCATCACGGTCTGCTGGAATGCATGGCCCATATGCAATGTGCCGGTGACATTCGGCGGCGGCAGCAGGATGCAGTACGGATCACCGTGGCCCGAGGGTTTGAACGCGCCACTGGTTTCCCAGCGGGCATACCAGGTGGACTCGATCTGGGCGGGTTCGAAACTCTTTTCCATCGGGATTGGGCTCGGTGGCGCGCTCGCGGCGCGCGCTGGTCATGGGGAAAGCCGTTGATTGTACGGGGGCTGGGGCTGGGCTGCCAAAACTGCGGCCCGGATCAAGGCATGTACGACTCTGGACGCGGCTGGGTCCGGCGCCGGTTTGCGGGATGGTCAAACTGTCCCGCACGGTCGTGGGGTGGGGCGCGTCTTCACCCCACAGTTCAGGCTTTGAGCACCGTGCGCGCGGAATCAGCCAGGGCTATTCCACCGTCATCTGGGGAAATGCGATTTCTGGAAGCGCCTGGGTTGCCTGCATGCTTCCGATACGCATGACGATGTAGGCGAAAACCAGATTCAAGGGCAGGCTGATCACGTCAGACGCCGATTGCAGCACATTGGCATGCAGCAATTGCTCCATGCTTTCGGCAGAAAAGCTGGCGCGGGCAACCACATTACCCAATGCACCATTGATCAGCCAGAGCGCCCACCACAAGCGCAATAGCGCCGGAGTTTCAATGCTCGTCCAGCGCGAAGGGTGCTGGCTGGCACGCCAGATGTCGTCCATCGCCTGAAACGGTTTGATCAGGTTGGCAAACGGAATGAAATACCAGCCCACAGACCAGCCGGGACTGCTCCGCATGGGGGTGGTGCTGGCGGCGCGAGCATTGCTTGCGGCGCGATAAATCCACATGCCGCTCAGTACATAAACGGCGAGCAGCAGGCAGAGTTCGGGGATTGCGGTGAGGCGCTGCAATTGGTCGCTGAGTGCAGCTGCGGCCTGCATGGCGTCATCACTGTCGAAGCCATGACCGGCAATTTTCTGCAATACCTTGCGCTCGTAGGCATTGCCGATGAATGACAGAACATCGAATACGGCGAGCAAGTAAAGCAGTCGGCGCAGCCATCGAGTGCGTGGCCGTAAATCGGCAAAGGTATGGCGCATTGACCCCCCCGGACTTGAATGTTCCGGAATAGTCCGTCAGCGGCTACACCCCTGTCGAGTAATTTTGCTCATCAATGGCTTTAGCAGCATCACGGCGCAAGCCATCGTGAGGGGATCAGGGAAAAACACTGAGGTTGACTGCGCGACGCCAGCGCTAAATCAGCGCGCTCGCATTTCGCGACCGTAGCGATGTACTTCGTCCACCAGCACCTTCACGTGTTCGGGATTCACTTCGGGCGTGATGCCGTGGCCGAGGTTGAACACGTGGCCGGGGTGGTTACCGTAACTGTCGAGCACGGCGCGCGCCTCGTGCTGAATCACCTCGGGACTGGCGCGAAGAATTGCCGGGTCGAGGTTGCCCTGCAAGGCAACTTTGCCACTGACTGCTTCGCGCGCATTTGCCAGATCGATGGTCCAGTCGACGCCGAGTGCGTTGCAGCCGCTGTCGGCCATTTCGGCCAGATGCGCGCCGGCACCCTTGGAGAACAGGATGACAGGCAGTTCGCGAGAAGCCGGATCGGCTTTCAATGCGGCCACGATCTGAGTCATGTAGCGCAGCGAGAATTCGCGAAACGGCGCGGGCCCGAGCAGGCCGCCCCAGGTGTCGAAGATCATCAAGACCTGGGCACCGGCCGCGGCCTGGGCGATCAGATAGCTGGCGACCGATTGCGCCAGGATGTCGAGCAGTTGATGGGCGAGTTTCGGTGCGTCCCAGCACATCGCTTTCAGCCGCGCGAAATCGCGTGAGCCTTGGCCTTCGACCATGTAGCAGGCCAGCGTCCACGGGCTGCCCGAAAAACCGATCAGTGGTACGCGGCCGTGCAGTTCCTGGCGGATCAGCCGCACCGCGTCGGTGACATAGCGCAGTTCGCCATCCATGTCCGGCACGGCGAGTTTCGCGATATCGGCCGCGCTGCGCAGCGGGCGGCTGAACTGTGGGCCTTCGCCCTGCACGAACGAAAGGCCAAGTCCCATCGCATCGGGAATGGTGAGGATGTCGGAGAACAGGATCGCCGCATCCAGCTCGAAGCGTTCCAGCGGTTGCAAGGTAACTTCGCAGGCGTATTCGGGATTCTGTGCCAGTCCCATGAAGCTGCCCGCACGCTCGCGCGTGGCGCGGTACTCGGGCAGGTAGCGACCGGCCTGGCGCATGACCCAGATCGGCGTGGTGTCGGTGGGCTCGCGGCGCAGGGCGCGCAGGAAGCGGTCGTTCTTCAGTGCGTCAGACATGGAAAATCACTTTTGGATAAGGGCTCGGAGACCGGTGGCACCTACTCAAGCCCGGGGATCCGTTTTTCGTCATTCCTGCGGTAGCAGGAATCCAGCGACCCATGGCCTTTGCTGGGCAGCCAGTGGCGCTGGATCCTCGCTTTCGCGAGGATGACGGGTTTACGTAATCGCTAGTTGCCTCAGCGGCCATGCGGGCCATCGTGGCCCTGGGCAAACATCACCCGGAAACCGCGTTTGATCTGGGCATCGCGCGCCTTTTCCAGCGCAGCTACGGCTTCATCGCGCTCGAGGAATTGCTCGCGCTTGAGCGTGGCGCGGCCACCCTGGGTGCCGGATTCGCGATACAGCGTCCAGCCACCCAGCAAATCCTGCTCCAGTGTGATCTGGACATAGCGTGGCGCATCGGAGTTGCCGGGTGCGGTTTGCAGGTAAAGGCGCATGGATTCTCGTGAACGAGGCGGGGATCGGCGTGGCCGGACAGCACAGTTTATAGGATTTGCTGGGCGAGGCCTGTCGCATGGATGGACTCGCTGCCAGTCGCTTCCGTAGGGCGGACACTGTCCGCCGGCTTTTCGATCCGTCGCGAGGCATGGGCAGAAACGACGGGCAGTACCCGCCCTACAAAAATCATTGCAGCGGGAGCCGCGTTTACGGGTGGTTTTGCAGCACGTTGAGCACGTCGGCCTCGTCGACGCCGCCGACGATTTCGGCGCGACCGACCCCGCGCCACAGGATCAGCCGCAGCACGCCAGCGGTGTTCTTCTTGTCCAGTCGCATCAGCGCCAGCAATTGCTGGGCATCCATGCCGGAGGGAATCTTGGTGGGCAGGCCAATCGTTTCCAGCAGTTGGCGCAGACGCGCGGTATCGGTTGCTTCGCTCATGCCCAGGCGTTCGGAGAGTCGCGCAGCGAGCAGCATGCCGATGGCGACGCCTTCGCCGTGCAGCACAACGCTATATTTGCCCGCGGTTTCGATCGCATGACCAAAGGTATGGCCGAGATTGAGCAGCGCACGTTCGCCTTGTTCGGTTTCATCGCGGGCCACTACACCCGCCTTGTACTGCACCTTTCTCGCGATTGCCTCGAGTACCGCGGACGGTTCGCGTGCCGCCAGCGCGGCGGCGTGCTGCTCCAGCCAGGCGAAGAATGGTTCATCGCCAATCGCCGCACCCTTGATGACTTCGGCCAGGCCGGCGCGGTATTCGCGATCGGGCAGGGTCGCCAGTGTGTCGATGTCGGCAACCACCGTGCGCGGCTGATGGAATGCACCAACGAGGTTCTTGCCGGTTGGCAGATTGACGCCGGTCTTGCCGCCGACCGAAGAGTCGACCATCGCCAGCAAGGTGGTCGGAATCTGGATGAAGTCGATGCCGCGCATCCAGCATGCCGCGGTGAAACCAGCCAGATCGCCGACCACGCCACCGCCGAGCGCGATGACACAGGCATCGCGTGTGGCGCCGAGTTCACCCAGCGCTTCCAGCGCACGACCGACGTTGACAAAGCTCTTGTGCGCCTCGCCGTCCTCAAGCAGAAACGTTGACCAACTGAAGTCCTTCAGCCCTTGGGTCAGACGATCCAGATACAACGGCGCCACCGTGGTGTTGCTGATCACCAGCACGTGGCGACCACGCAACATGTCGCGCCAGTGATTGGGGTCATCCAGCAAGCCGGCGCCGATGGTTACCTGATAGCTGCGCTGTTCGAGCGCGACGGTGACGGTCTGGGTTGCCGGAGTGTTCATGCGGTCTGCTGGGGCTCGGAGGGAAGGGGACGTTGCCAATGATGATCGATCAAGGCAATGCAGCGTGCACTGGCGTGGGCGACATTGCCGTGTTCGCCGGGAATGCACAGATCGGCCAGGTCGCGGTAGATCGGTTCACGGATGTCCGCCATGGCCTGTAGTCGCTCATGCCGATTCGGCACTGCCAACAGTGGCCGGCGGTGATCGCGTTCGAGCCGTTCCAGTTGCTGCGCGATGGTGGTCTGCAGCCAGATCACATAGCCGCGTTCGGCTAGATGATGGCGATTACCGTCGGCAAGCACCGCGCCTGCCCCGGTGGCCAGCACCACACCTTGGCGCTGGCTGCATTGATCCAGTAGATCGCTTTCACGCTGACGGAAGCCGGCCTCGCCTTCGATCTCGAATACCGTGCTGACATCCACGCCGCAATGCTGCTCGATCTCATGGTCGAGATCGACGAAAGGCAGGCCATAATGCGCGGCAAGCCGACGACCTACCGATGTCTTGCCGGCGCCGGTCGGGCCAATGATGAAAAGGTTGGGCGACGGGTTCATGCGTAAATGCTAACAGGGCGGGTTTCACTGCAGTGACGAATCAACGGGTATTGCTGGCCGGCTGTGGCGATCTCGGCCTGCGTGTGGCGCATCGTCTTCGCGCGCGTGGCGATGAGGTTTGGGCGCTTCGGCGGCAACCGCCTGCGCACGATGACAGCGGCATTCACTGGTTGGCGGGTGATCTGACCGTTCCGGACAGCTTGCGCGGTTTACCGCGTGACATCAGTCAGTTGGTTTATCTGCCCACACCGGATCGTCGTGATCGTGCGGCTTATCATGCGATTTTCGTCGAGGGCTTGCGTCATCTGGTAGGCGCGATTGATCGTGTCGCGCTGCAGCGGGTGATCTTCGTTTCGTCGACAGCCGTTTACGGCGATCACGCCGGCGAATGGATCGATGAATCGACGCCGACCGCGCCACCCGGATTCAACGGAGCGGTGTTGCTGGAAGCCGAGCAATGGCTGGCTGAACGGGTGACAACTTCAATCGTGCTGCGTCTGGCGGGATTGTATGGGCCGGGCCGCACGCAATTGCTCGATCGATTGCGCACCGGCTCCGCGCGGGTGCCGCGTGAACAACCGCACTGGGCCAATCGCATCCATATCGACGACGCGGCCGCTGCCATCGTGCACTTGCTGGCGCTGGCTGATCCGCAGTCGCTGTATCTGGGCGCGGACAACACGCCGCTGCCACTGGATGAACTCTATGACCATCTGGCCGGATTAATCGGCGCACCAGCACCACTGGCCGGGCCGGCACCGACTGGCGTTGGCAGCAAGCGGATCAGCAATGCACGCCTTGTCGCCAGCGGTTTCGAACCGCGCTGGCCTGACTCGCGCGCCGGATATGCCGCATTGATCGACGTCTGATCTGCCATTCTGCGAACTTCAGCAAAACAGGAAACCAAGATGGCCACACCGATTCCACACCATCAGGTCACTACCGGCAACGAAGTTCCTGGCTGCCGCGTCGTCCGCTCGTTCGGCATCGTGCGCGGCATTACCGTGCGCTCGCGCAGCGTGGTCGGCAACATTGGCGCGTCATTGCAGTCGCTGGTTGGCGGCAACATTTCGATTTACACCGACTTGTGCGAGAAGGCTCGCGAGGAGGCGTTCGAACTGATGTTGCAGCACGCAGCCGTGATGGGTGCCAATGCGGTGATCGCGATGCGCTACGACGCCAACAGCGTGTCGGAAGGGATCACTGAGGTACTCGCTTACGGCACGGCGGTACAGGTGGAACAAGCCGGTTGATTGAATCAGCCTGCACGGCTCGCTGTTCGAGCCGGGCGAGCCTGGCAAGGCAAGCGATTTCCCACGGCCGCTCAGCCGTGGGTCAGCCCGGTGACATGTCGTTGATCGTCGTATTCAACCACGCTGTCGGCCAGCCCGGGCAGGGTGGCCAGGGCATGCCGGCTGAGGCGTTCGAAGTGCATCAGGAAGCGATCCATACTCTCGCCTTCCATCGCCAGCGGCGCATGCCGGGCAAATAGTTCCTCTTCCTGCTCGCTGCGCCAGCGGCGCACGATTTCCCAGTTGGGTGCCTGCAGTACGATCAGTGCCTCGAACTTGCGCCACAGCGGCTGGTAGCTGCGCAATTGCTTGTTGACCCATTTGCGCCAGGTGAGATCCGGGTCTTCATCACGTTCGAGCGCATTGACTGGCGTGATCAGCGATGAGGCCAGCTGCGGACGTATGCCCAGCGCCCAGCCTTCGACGATCACCAGTTTCGGGCGACGCGAGACATTCGGCCAGCGTGAGGGCGGCATGCGTGTATCGCGGCCCTTGTCGAAACGGGGATGTGGCACCGGCAGCTTGTCCGAGGCCTGCGGCATCGCTGCCAGCACTGACAGCAGCAGCTCGATTTCGTGGGTGCCGGGCACGCCGCGAGTGCGCAGCAATGGGTGAATCTGTTGCGCCAGCGACTCACGAAAGCTGCGGGCGTAGTAGAAATCGTCCAGTGACAGCACTTCGGTGGGCCAGCCCTGGGCTTCGGCCTGCGCTTTCATTACCCGCGCCAGCGTGCTTTTGCCACTCCCTTGAAGCCCGGACAGGCCAAGCACGTAAGGGCGACGCGAACGGGCAATGCGGCCGGCGTACTGATCGAGGAGGTGCCCGGCCAGCGCCTCGTTCTGCAGGATGGGGTTGGACGTCATCGATCACCTGCCTCGCTACCGGCGTTCGCCTGTCGGAGCATGTCCTGGCGCAATGGGGCGGCTCCAGGCTGCGGCGGTTTCGGTGGTCGGAGGTTACGGGATTGGTTGCGCATTGCACTATCATCGCAGCTATTCATCCACACCATGATGGCGCGAGTTGGCCAGCATGCAAACGGAAAATTTTGATCGCCATGCTCAATTCCGAGATCCTGGACACTTTTTTGAAGTTGCTGGAGGAGGCCAAGGCCTCTGTGGATCCCGAACCGACCTCGATGAATCTGTCCTCGGTGGACAGCGGTGGGAGGGTGTCGTCACGGATTGTCCTGCTCAAGGGTGTCGACGAGCGAGGTCTGCGCTTCTACACCAACTACCACAGCGACAAGGCCAATCAGCTGGATGGCCATCCGCAGGTGGCCGTGTGTCTGCACTGGAAGCATCTGCGCCACGGCGTACAGGTGCGCGTGGAAGGTGCGGTGCGCAAGCTGCGGGATGAAGAGTCGGACGAATACTTTGCCAGTCGTCCGCGTGGCAGCCAGATCGGTGCTTGGGCTTCGCTGCAGTCGCAGACATTGCCGAGTCACGAGACGTTCGAGCAGCGCATCGCCCAGTACGAAAGGGAATTCGAGGGGCGCGACGTGACGCGACCGCCGCATTGGGGCGGCTATCTGGTGGAGCCGGACATGGTCGAGTTCTGGTACGGCGCCGAGTTCCGTTTGCATGATCGCGTGCGCTGGAGTCGTCACGGCCAGACCTGGACCAGCCGGCAGCTGTATCCGTGAGTTCGGCGGTCTCGCCGGCAGGTTTTGGCCCGCAACGCATTGTCTGCATGACCGAGGAGCCGACCGAGCTGTTGTACGCGCTCGGTGAAGAGCATCGCATCGTCGGCATTTCCGGATTCACCGTCAGGCCACCGCGGGCACGCAAGGAAAAGCCGAAAGTCTCGGCTTTCACCAGTGCGAAGATCGATGAAATCCTCAAGCTGAAACCCGACCTGGCGATCGGTTTCTCCGACATCCAGGCGGACATCGCGCGCGATCTGATCAAGGCCGGAGTGGAGGTGTGGATCAGCAACCATCGCAGCGTGGACGGCATCCTTGCCTACATCCGCCGGCTCGGCGCGATGGTCGGTGCGCACGCCAAGGCGGAGGCGTACGCCCGGCAGGCCGAGGCGCATATCGAGGCAGTGCGCGCTGCCGCTGCCCTATTGCTGCGGCGGCCGAAGGTGTACTTCGAAGAGTGGGATGAGCCGATCATCACCGGCATTCGCTGGGTCGCCGAACTGATCGGGATCGCAGGTGGCGATGATGTATTCCCTGAACTGGCACGCGAGCCGCTGGCCAGACAGCGGATTCTGGCCAATGGCGATGAAGTGGTGCGGCGGGCGCCGGACATCATTCTTGGGTCATGGTGCGGCAAACGCTTCCGGCCCGAGAAAGTGGCCGCACGGGCTGGCTGGGACACCATCCCGGCCGTGCGCCATGGTGATCTTTACGAGATCAAGTCGCCGCTGATCCTGCAGCCGGGTCCGGCGGCGTTGTCCGACGGGTTGGACGCGATCCACAAGATCATCATCGATTGGGCGGCACGCACGGACGCTTGTTGATCCGGCCCTTGAACAGTAGCGCCGCCATCACCCTTCGACTTCGCTGCGCTACGCTCAGAGCCTGTCCCGGACTTGATCCGGGAGCGAATGGAGTTCCCACTATTTGCGGGCCGAATCAATAGCCGCCCATCGCCAGTCGCGCACCAAGATCCAGCAGCGGTGCGGCTATCAGCAAGCGAGCCAGCAGCAGGCCCAGCATCACCACCATCGGCGCAAAGTCGATCTGCCCGGCAATCAGCTTGCCGTGCAACGGGCGCAGTAGCGGATCGACGATGGTGCCGGCCAGGCGCAGCAGCGGTTGGCTGCGATCCGCCGCAAACATGCTCAGCAACGACCACGCAAAGATCACCACAATGTAGAACAGCAAGGTGAAGTCGATCAGCTCGGCCAGTGACAGCAACAGCAAGCCACCCAGATGTGGCATCACACCGAGCAGGGCGAACAGCAGCACCCGCTTGAGCAGCATTGCCAGAAACGCCAGCAGCAGCGCGGCCAGATTGATCCGGCGCCAGTTCGGCAGCATGCGCCGGATTGGCGCCAGCACCGGATTGGTGGTGCGATAGACGAACTGGCTGAGTGGATTGTGAAAATCCGCACGGCAAGCTTCGGCCGCGATGCGCACCAACAGCAGGGCTACCGCCGCGTCGAAGGCCAGTTCGATCAACATCGACAATGCATTGACCAGATAGCTCACGAGGCTGCATCCAGTTCATGGGCCAACTCGCCACCGCGACGCGTCGCGGCAGCCATGGCGCGGGCGATGACGTCCGAAAGTTCGTCGGCGGCCAGGCTTTCCAGCGCCGCTTGGGTAGTGCCGTTGGGGGAGGTGACGCGCTTGCGCAGCACGGCTGGATCTTCACCGCTTTCAACCATCATGCGGCCAGCCCCGAGGCAGGTTTGCGCGGCCAGCATACGGGCGGTTTCACGCGGCAGGCCCTGGGCCACGGCGGCTTCTTCCATCGCTTCGACGATGGCGAAGAAGTACGCCGGTGCCGAGCCGGAGACCGCGGTCACGGTATCCATCAGGCCTTCGTCCTCGATCCAGCGGGTGGTGCCGGCGGTATCCAGGATGTGCTGCGCCTGGGCTTTCTGTGCCGGACTGACCCGGCTGTTGGCACACAGGCCGGTCGCACCGGCGCCGATCAGCGATGGCGTATTTGGCATGCAGCGCACGATCGGCAGAGTGCTGCCAAACCAGCGTTCGAGCTGATTCAGTCGTACCCCTGCGGCTATCGAGATCAGCATCGAGCGATTGCGTTGCAGCGTGTCGCGCAGGTCGTTCTGGATCTTCGGCATGATTTGCGGCTTGACCGCCAGCAGCAATACCTCGGCCTCGGCTGCGGCAAGCTGGTTTTCGGCAAAGGTGGTGATGCCAAATTCGCGGGCCAGTGCGTCGCGAGCCTCGGCTTGCGGCTCAGCCACGCTGATGTTTGCCGCGGGCATGCCCGTCTTGAGCAGGCCGCCGATCAGGCTGCGTGCCATGTTCCCGCCGCCGATGAAGGCAATTCGTGTCATGGATTGCTCCTTGAGTTCCGGATTCAACCCGATACCTTACCGGAGCCGGCGTGATGAGATAGCAGATTGGTGGCCTCGCCGCGCAAAATAGCGGCAATGTCCGTGCTGCATCATGCCCAAGCGAACGGTCGGATTTGCGCGTGCCTTTGCAAACCCCGTCGGAAGTTCGCGACCCGATCGCGCGAAAGACTGGCAGCACGGGCCGTTGCGCGAGTAGTATCGACGCGACTGCAAGGGGAATCGGTGGTTTGTGCGGATGACTGTACCGGCGTCATGCCGGGTGGTTCAGTCCAACTGCGCAAAAGCATGCGTCGTCCCCGGCGGTAGCCATTACATATCATCCATAGATCGGTTGAGGGGAACGACTTCATGGACATTGCCGAACTGCTTGCCTTCTCGGTAAAGAACAAGGCCTCGGATTTACACCTGTCCGCCGGTCTGCCGCCGATGATCCGCGTCGACGGCGATGTTCGCCGGATCAATATTCCTGCGCTTGAACACAAGCAGGTGCATTCGCTCATTTACGACATCATGTCGGACAAGCAGCGGCGTGATTACGAAGAATTCTACGAGACCGATTTCTCCTTCGAGATTCCCGGCCTCGCCCGCTTCCGTGTCAACGCGTTCAACCAGAACCGTGGCGCCGGTGCGGTGTTCCGTACCATTCCCTCCGAAGTGTTGACGCTGGAGGATCTCGGCGCGCCACGGATTTTCAAGGAGTTGATCGAGCAGCCGCAGGGCCTGATCCTGGTGACCGGTCCGACCGGCTCGGGTAAATCGACCACGCTGGCGGCGATGGTCGATCACATCAACAAGACCGAGTACGGGCACATGCTGACGATCGAAGACCCGATCGAGTTTGTGCACACCTCGCAGAAGTGCCTGGTCAACCAGCGCGAAGTGCACCGCGATACGCTAGGCTTCAACGAGGCATTGCGCTCGGCACTGCGCGAGGATCCCGACTTCATCCTGGTTGGCGAGTTGCGCGATCTGGAAACCATCCGACTGGCGCTCACCGCGGCCGAAACAGGCCATTTGGTGTTCGCCACCGTGCATACCAGTTCGGCTGCCAAGACCATCGATCGCATCATCGACGTGTTCCCCGCCGGCGAAAAGCCGATGGTGCGCTCGATGCTGTCCGAATCGTTGCGTGCGGTGGTTTCTCAATCACTGCTGAAAAAGGTTGGCGGTGGCCGCATCGCGGCGCACGAAATCATGGTCGGCATCCCGGCGATTCGAAACCTGATCCGCGAGGACAAGGTGGCGCAGATGTATTCATCGATCCAGACCGGCCAGCAATTCGGCATGCAGACGCTCGACCAGTGCCTGCAGGATCTGGTCAAGCGCGGTCTGGTCACACGTCAGGAAGCTTCGACGTATGCCAAGAACAAGGAAGGATTCCGGTGAGGCTGGGAATCGGGAATGGGGAATCGGGAATGGTGAGCGATTTGCCACCCTGGTTCGCTTTCGCGATTCGTTGTACCCGCTTGATGATTCGGCCCACTGAACCGGTCAATGATGCAGCGAGCTGCTTCTGCCCATTCCCGATTCCCCATTCCCGATTCCCGGGGGTAATGCCATGAGCGATTTTGATTTCACCTCGTTTCTGAAACTGATGGTGCACAAGAAGGCCTCGGACCTTTTCATCACGGCCGGTGTAGCGCCGTCGATGAAAGTGCAGGGGCGCATTGTGCCGATCACCCAGAGCCCGCTCAGCGTGCAGCAGTCGCGCGACATGGTGCTCAACGTGATGACGCCGGGCCAGCGCGAAGAATTCGAGAAAACCCACGAGTGCCAGTTCGCGATTTCCGCGCAGGGCGTGGGCCGTTTCCGTGTGTCGTGCTTCTATCAGCGTAATTGCGTCGGCATGGTGTTGCGCCGGATTGAATCAAAAATCCCCTCGTTCGAGGAGCTGAGCCTGCCGCCGGTACTCAAGCAGCTGGCGATGACCAAGCGCGGCATCATCATCTTCGTCGGTGCGACCGGTTCGGGTAAGTCGACGTCGCTGGCAGCGATGATTGGTTATCGCAACCAGAATTCGACCGGCCACATCATCACCATCGAGGACCCGATCGAATACGTGCACAAGCACGAAGGTTGCATCATCACCCAGCGCGAAGTCGGCATCGATACCGACAGCTGGGACAACGCGCTCAAGAACACCCTGCGCCAGGCGCCTGACGTGATCATGATTGGCGAAATCCGCACCCGTGAGGGCATGGATCACGCTATCGCCTTCGCCGAAACTGGCCATCTGGTGCTGTGCACCCTGCATGCAAACAACGCCAACCAGGCGATGGATCGCATCCTGCATTTCTTCCCCGAAGACAGGCGCGATTCGCTCTTGATGGATCTGTCGTTGAATCTCAAGGGCATCGTGGCGCAGATGCTTATTCCCACGCCGGATGGCAAGGCGCGTCGGGTGGCAGTCGAAGTGTTGCTGGGTACGCCACTGGTGCAGGATTACATCCGCCAGGGCGAGATCCACAAGCTGAAGGAAGTGATGAAGGAATCGACCCTGCTTGGGATGAAAACCTTCGATCAGGCGCTGGTGGAGCTGTATCACGCCGGCGAGATCAGCTACGAGGACGCCTTGCGTTACGCCGACAGCTCCAACGAGGTGCGTCTGCGCATCAAGCTGGCCCAGGGTGGCGATGCACATACCTTGTCGCAGGGTCTTGATGGCGTCGAGATCGAGGAAAGTCGTGATTCACAGAACTTCGGCGGTGGTCATCTGCTCAATCGTTGAATCCAGGGCGATAGAAACAGAAACAGCAACGGGGCCTTTTGGCCCCGTTGCTGTTTCTGTGGAGGATCACTGATCGGGCGAAAAGTTACAGTCCACAAAGGTGCTGGTTATTACATGCCGCCCACGGTCAGGCCACTGGCCTCGACGCTTTTCACTCCCTTGACGCCCGCCGCGACCTGCTCGGCTTTCTGCTTGACGGCATCACTGGCGACATGGCCGCTCAAAGTAACCACGCCATCGACGGTGGTTACCGAGATGTCGGTGACCGGGAGATTCTCGGTGGTGCCGAATTCGGATTTCACCTTGGTGGTAATCCACGTATCGGCAGCCTTGTCTGGCACGGTCTGGTTATCCGTCGCCTTCTGCATCTGGTTAGCGGAATCCTGAGCGAAAACCTGGCTCATTGGTGCTGCCGCGAAGGCCGCCACCAGGGCGGCAGTGAATACGCTTTTGCGGATCAGGGAATAAGTACGCATGGTCAGATCTCCTTACTGAGGGGGCTTGTCGACGGGTGACGGTTGCGGATGCAGCCGACGCCTCGTGCAAACCATGGCAACAATCGGAGCGTGAAACTGACGTGGCGTATATCGGATTCGATTCATCCGCGAATCAGGGTTGCGAAGACGCGGTCACGATGATGTTGTCAGCGCGTTGCCAACGACCGGTCGAAATGAAAACGGGGCGCCAAAGCGCCCCGTTGAATGAATCGTGTGGCAACGGATGAATTACTTCAACGTGGTCTGACTGGTGATCACCAGGCCTTCGTTGCTGACGTGGACTTCGGCATCGATGCTTTCGATACGTTTGGCCTGCTCCTTCATTGCCTCGATCTGGGCTTTGGATTGCGCCAGATCTGCAGCTGATTCAGCCGCTGCATCGCTATCCGTTTCATCGGCAGCGTTATCGTCGTGACCCATCGCTTCGGTAGCCGCTGCAACTGCATCGGCCTTCTGTGCGGCCAGATCGAGCCAGCTCACGTACATGCTGCCATCGATGTGCATCCGACTCATCTGGCCGGGTCCACCGATCGGTTCCTTGAGTGTGCCAGCCAACTTGGCATCCTCACCGGCACCCACGCCCAACGCCAATACCGTGTCACCCATCGCCATCCAGCCGGGTTGTCCCAGCAGATCGTTCATGTCCTTGGGCAGTGCCAGTGGCTTGCCGTCGGCAGCGGGTTTCAGTTTGGCCAGCGCCGGAACCATCATCTGGCCCATCGCCAGCAGACCGGCCGGATTGCTGGTGCCCAGCACGATACGGCCGCTGAATGAAGGCACGCTCGATTGCGGATTGGGTGAAAGTGTATCCAGCGCGAAGCGCAGGCCGAGGATGTCGCCGAACGGCGGAATCGCGGCTTTCTGCATCAACGGACCCAGTTTGGCGAAGCTCTGATTCAGGTCGGCCATCGCCGCGCAGCTGAAGGGCTTGGCGGCGACGGCATCGGCCTGCGCCAGCCAGAAGGTCCGCAATGGGGCCACGGGCAACGCCAGGCTCAGATCGAACGGTGACGTGCCTGCCGCACCGAGTCCGGGCAGGCTCACTTTGAGCCCTGCGAATGGCTTGGTGATGTCGCTGGCGAGTGCCACGTCGACCTGCATGTCCTGGTGCTTGGCATCCAGCTTGGTGTAGCCGAAAGTCAGCGAGGGAATGCGTGCAGCAATGCGTGCTGCATCGGTAGCGCAGCTGGGTGAGATCTTCAGCTGATTCGCCACCGGTTCGCCCGTCTTGGCTGACTCTGCTTCGGCATGTGCCTTGAGGATGGATGCCAGCAGCGGGTCTTTGCCGCTGAAGGCCAATGGTAGTGCGCGAGTCAGGTCAAGCTCGCCAACAAGCCACTGCTGGTAGCCCTTGGCCTTGGCCAGAGTGGCCAGGCGGCGGTCATCCTGCAGACTGGTTTTCGGTCGATCCAGTCCCAGTACCTGACGCAGCAAGGCCGAAGAGGCATCCACAGGCAACAGCGAGGCCACCGCCTGCTTGTCGACAGTGGCCAGGATGAGCTCGGTGCCAGAGGCGGCGAAACGGTATTTGCGATAGCTTTGCTTGGCTTCGCTGGCAACGTCGAGCTTCTTGCCATAGGCCGTTTCAAGTCGACCAACGAAGGCATCGAAGGCGGCTGGATCACTCAGTTGAAAGCGTGCGACGGGTGCCAGACCCAGGCCGTAAAATGCCGACAAGCCTTTGAGGTCAATGCCGGCGCTGGTGGCAAAGCTCTCCACCGTCTGGTTTTTGAATTCGGCAGCAAAGGCATGCAGCAGGCGTGCACCATCGGGGTCTTTTGCCGCCATGCGATCGGCGACGGCATTGATACGCGCCAGCTCGGACGGCATCTGGGCGTCGGCCTGGGCCAGCAGCGCTGTGCGGGTGGCGTCGTCCAGCACGTCGAGGTTGGCCATCACGTACGGCGTATCCGCCGGTACGAAAGCCAGTGGTGCATCCTTGTCTTTATGGCTACAGGCTGCCAGCAGGGCGATGAGGCCCAGCGCGGCGACACGCTTCGTCAATTGCATCATTGATCCCCAGGGTGATGAATATCGCTTGGTAATTATGCCTGCTTGCGCGTGCGGTTGCCTTGGGCCGGCTTATTGCTGCCGAAAGTGTGGACTTAGCGCGCGAGAACCTCGTGCAACACGGCCATCCGCACGAAAACGCCATTGCCCACTTGTTCCAGAATGCGTGACTGCGCGCCATCGGCGACATCCGAGGCGATCTCGATGCCACGGTTGATCGGACCCGGGTGCATCACCAGGCAGTGTTTACCCGCCAACGCCAGGCGACGTTTGTCGAGGCCGTAACGGGCGAAGTAGGCGGCTTCGTCAGGCAGGTCGACCGAGGCCATGCGTTCCTTCTGCAGACGCAGCATGATGATGGCGTCCGCACCGCTGATGGCTTCGTCAAAGTTGTCGTAATGCACGCAATGCGGGAACTCCTCCACTTCCGGCATCAATGCCGCCGGGCCGCACAAACGTATCTGCTTGACGCCCAGGCCGGTCAGCGCGTGGATATCCGAACGCGCCACGCGTGAGTGACGGATGTCGCCACAGATAGTCACCACAAGATTCTCGAAATCGGGGCGATGCTGGCGAATCGTCAACGCGTCGAGCAGGCCCTGGGTGGGGTGGGCGCGATTGCCGTCGCCCGCATTGATCACCGACACACCACTCATCGCATGGCGTACCAGTTCTTCCGGGGTGCCGGTCTGCTTGTGGCGCACGACGATCGCGTCCAGATGCATGGCTTCGAGCGTGTGCAGGGTGTCGAACAGCTCTTCGCCTTTGCTGGTCGAGGAGAAACCGATCTCGAAATTGACCACATCGGCACCGAGTCGCCGCGCCGCCAATTCGAACGAGGTGCGGGTGCGGGTGGACGGCTCGAAGAACAGGTTCAACACGGTGCGCCCGGCCAGGATGTCAAGCTTGCGAGTGCCGTGGGCACAGGCGTCGCGCAGCGACTCGGCGCGGTCGAGCAAGCGCTCGATGGTTTCGCGAGGCAGGTTTTCCAGGGTGGTAAAATGGCGCAGGCGTGGGCTCATGGCGGATAGTCTGGAGATGAGGGGGAGTTATGAGGTGGTGCCGATTGCTGTGGCTGAGTCGGCGCCTGCCAGCCAGCGTTCAAGTATTACGGCGGCCGCCTCGGCATCGATGGCGGCTGCGTCACGTCTGCGTTTGAGACCGGCGGCGCGGGCCTTGGCAAAGCGTTGTGCGGCCTCCTGTGAACTGTGGCGCTCGTCGATCAGCACCACCGGCAACTGGTAGCGTTCCTGCAATTGGTTGGCGAAATGTCGTGCCCGGCGGCTGGCGGGTTGTTCGCTGCCGTCGAGCGTCAGCGGCAGGCCAACCACCAGCGTTTCTGGCAGCCACTCCTGGCGCAGTGCGTCGAGCCGCTGCCAGTCGGGGTCGCCATCGCGCATGGTCAGTGTGGTGAGGGCGCGTGCGCTGGCCATGAACGCATTGCCGATGGCAACGCCGGTCAGGCGACTGCCGACATCGAAGCCAAGCGCACAACTCATGCGTGGCCCGCGTAACCGGACAACTGGCGTGGATCGAATCCGACCAGACCGGCGGCGGCGCGCCAGCGATCTTCCAACGGGGTATCGAACACCACGTGGCTGCTGGCCTCGGTGGTGAGCCAGGCGTTGGCCATCAGCTCCTGTTCCAACTGACCCGCATCCCAGCCGGCGTAACCCAGCGCCATGATCGCCTGGCTCGGGCCTTCACCGGCGGCCATGGCCACGATGATGTCGCGTGAGGTGGTTATCGCCCAATCCTCATTGATGCGATAGCTCGACTCCCAGTGACCGGGTTCGCGATGCAGCACGACCCCGCGCTCCTGTTGTACCGGACCACCGATCAGTACGGGTGCATCCGCCAAGTCGTCGTCCGCGCAATCAAGCTTCATCTGCGCGAGCACGTCACCGAAGCGATACTCGGATAACTGATTGATCAGCAAGCCGACCGCACCATCCTCATCGTGCTGGCAGAGCAGGGCGACACCATGCGAAAACGGCGGATCCGCCAGGCTCGGCATGGCGATCAGGAAATGTCCGGCGAGCGTTGTGGGCTGTACGGTGTTCATGCGCCCATTGTATGCGTTGTGCGCGCAGGGAGGGTTATCCGCGAGTCTGCAGCACGTTATTGGGCTGGAACTGCCAGGTCCGAGTGATATTCAACTCGTCCACGCGCTCCTTGCTTTGCGGCGCAGGCGGGAACGGTGCAGCGAGCCGCACGATCCGTTCGGCGGCCGTATCGAGGATCTTGCTTCCCGAACTCTGGATCACATCAATACTCTTGATGCTGCCGTCGAGATTGAGCACCACGGTGAGCAACACATCGCCATGCAGGCCGCGGCGACGGGCTTCTTCGGGGTAATTGAGGTTGCCCACGCGCTCGACCCGATCCGACCAGTGACGCATGTAGGCGGCGTAGGCGTATTCCCTGGTGTTGGCGGTGAGGTATTTCACCTTGGGTCGCTTGGCGTAATCGACCTTTTTCTTGCGCAGCTCGGCTGCCAATTGGGCAATCGCCTGCTGTCGCTTCAACTCTGCAGCGGTGGGTGTTTCAGGCTGCGGATCGACCTGGTTTTTTGCGCTGTCACTGGTTACCGAGAAGTCGCTGGAACCGCGGGTTGTGACCATGCGTGTCGGCGTGGCTTCGCGCGGCTCGGGCGTGCTGTTCTCGACTGGCTGTGGCGCGATACCGGGGTCAGGCTTGGGCAGCTGTCCGGAAAACATTTGCGAAGGTCGCGCCACGTGCTCGCTGCGACCGCCGCCGGTATTGTTGGCCTGGGCCAGAAAATCAGCCTTGTCGGGCGCCTGCTGATTGGCCACGTTGACCAGGGTGACGTCCAGCGTGGGCAGGGCCGGGCTGGGTTTGGCGAAATGGAAGGTGATGCCAAGCAGCAGCACACCGTGCAACAGCAGCGAAAACAGCATGGTGGCACCGATGGGGTTCGGTGCGTTCGAGACAGTTGCGGTGGTGCTCACGCGTGACGATTTCCAGTGACTTGCTGTTCGATGACGTCAAACAGCTGACCGGCAATGTTAATGCCGAACTGAGCATCGAGTTCACGTACGCAGGTCGGAGATGTGACGTTGATCTCGGTCAGGTAGTCGCCGATCACGTCCAGGCCAACAAACAGCAGGCCGCGGCGATGCAGTTCCGGGGCCACCTGGGTCACGATCCAGCGGTCGCGTTCGGACAGTTCGATACCTTCGCCACGACCGCCGGCGGCGAGGTTGCCGCGAAACTCGTTGCCTTGCGGGATGCGTGCCAGCGCGTACGGTACCGGCTCACCATCAACGACCAGGATGCGTTTGTCTCCGGCGCTGATCTGCGGGATGAATTTCTGCGCAATGCTCAGCTGGCGGCCCTCGCCATGCGAGTCGCCGGCAAGCAGGGTTTCCAGCATCGAATTGAGATTGCTGTCGCCGGCCTTGACCCGGAAGATGCCGCGCCCACCCATGCCGTCCAGGGGCTTGAGCACGACTTCACCATGCTCGGCGGTGAAGCGTCGCAGCTCGTCCGGATCGCGTGAAACCAGGGTCGGTGCAATGCATTGCGGGAAATTCATCGCGAACAGCTTTTCATTGCAGTCACGCAACGATTGCGGGTCGTTGACTACCGCCACGCCGGCACGCTGGGCAACTTCGAGCACCATGGTGTCGTAGATGAATTGCGCGTCGACTGGCGGATCCTTGCGCATCAACACCACGTCCATCTCGCGCAGGTCACGCCATTGCGCCTCGCCCAGCGTATACCAGTGCTGCGGTTCATCGCGCACGCTGAGCGGGGCAATACGCGCCCACGGCAAACCATCTCGCAGGGCCAGATCGCCTTGTTCGAAATAGTGCAGGGTATGTCCGCGGCGCTGAGCCTCAAGCAACATCGCCAGGCTGGTGTCCTTGGCCACCTTGATCGCACCAATGGGATCCATCAGTACGCCGACCGAGAGGGTCATCTTGTTTCTCCGTGCTCAAATCAGGGTATGCAGCCGCTATCTGGCGGTCGCGTGAGATGTCGGGCGATCATCATCGGTGCATGTTTGCCGACACGGCCCTGTCACGACAAGCCCCGAGCATGTCATTGCTGTCACGGCAGGCCAGATGATGCCAATATAGGTCACAATGTGCGGCATAAATGGCTTGTATTCGTGATTATTGCTTGACAGTCTCGACGGGCTGGCAGTAAACATCGAGCTGTTGAAACGGTACCGCAGCGAGAGTGTCAGGGGTTTCGTTCCATTTGATTTTTACATGTGCACTGGACGGCATGACTGTTGCATGTCCGTGTGTCTATCCTGAGCTCGGGGCGGGCAGCAGGGGGAGTAGTGAATTTGAACGTGAGTGCTAAAGACTTGGATGGGCTCAAAGTCATGATCATCGATGACTCCAAGACCATCCGGCGGACAGCGGAAACCCTGCTGAAAAAGGAAGGCTGTGAGGTCTTGACCGCGGTTGACGGGTTCGAGGCGCTGGCCAAGATCACCGATCAGAAGCCGGCAATCATCTTCGTGGACATCATGATGCCGCGACTGGATGGTTATCAGACGTGCGCGCTGATCAAGAACAACCCGGTGTTCCGTGCCACCCCGGTGATCATGCTGAGCTCGAAGGACGGCCTTTTCGACAAGGCTCGTGGGCGCATCGTGGGTGCCGAACAGTATCTGACCAAGCCGTTCACGCGAGACGAGCTGCTCGGGGCCATTCATCGCCATGTCAGCCCGATAGCGAGCTGACTGCAGATTCTGAGGGGGACCTGTGGCCAATATTCTCATCATCGACGATTCGCCGACGGACGTGCGCGTGTTCACCACGCTGCTTGAGCGTGCCGGGCATCAGGTTGCTGCTGTCGGCACGGCTGAGGAAGGTATCGAGCGTGTGCGCACCGACCGTCCGCAGCTGGTCATCATGGACGTGATCATGCCTGGCATGAACGGGTTCCAGGCGACACGTACGCTGAGTCGCGACCCAGCCACGGCCGAGGTGCCGATCGTGATGATCACCACCAAGTCCATGGAGACCGATCGGGTCTGGGGCTTGCGTCAAGGGGCCCGCGCCTTCATCACCAAGCCGGTGAATGAAAAAGAGCTGCTGGGCTGTATCAATGATTTGCTGCCGAGTGCGACATGAACGACACAGTCAACAGCACCCCATTCGAAATCCTGGCCCGCTACGAGCGGCTGTCGCTGGCGCATACGTCGGAGTCGCAACAGGTCATGGACGCGCCGGGACTCTGGCGCGGCATTGGTTTTCGGGTCGGGCCACGCCTTCTGGTCAGTGGCATTGACGAGATCAGCGAGTTGCTGGCCGTGCCGCAGCTGACCACGGTGCCCGGCACCCAGCCATGGTTGCTCGGCGTGGCCAATGTGCGCGGCAATCTGGTGCCGGTGGTGGATTTTGGGCGATTCCTGTTTGGTGAGCGCACCCAGCACTCCGAGCGTACGCGCTTGCTGGTGGTGCGTCAGGGTTCGGGTAATGTGGCGCTGCTGGTGGACGAAGTGTTCGGCCAACGTACGGTGAGTGAAGATCAACGTCTCGACGCCGTACGCGAAGAAGATCCGCGACTGATTCGTTTCGTCGAGGACCGGGTTGGGGAGCAGCAATTGGCGGTATTCAGCATGAATCGCCTGGTGCGCGCACCGGATTTCCGATTGGCAGCGGCCTGATACAAGGCGGTTCAGAAGGTTTTGGGTGGACCGGTGCCGTGAGAGGCCGGAAATTTGGGGCGATCAATCCCTGGCCAGTCTCCGTGCGGTACGGCGGGGCAGGCAACGTAACTAGACGGACGAGGTGAACATGAGCACTACAGGGGGCGTCAGCAGGGAACGGGGTTACACCGTACTCATTGTCCTGCTGCTGATTGCGATCGGTTTTGCGGCATTCGATTTCTGGCGATTGACCATCAAGAATGATGAGGATCGCCAAGCTATCGCGTTGACTACGCAGATCCAGGTGCTGTCACAGCAGACGGCGAAATTCGCGCTTGAATCGGCCAGCGGCAACGGCGACGCGTTCAAGGAGCTCGAGGGCACACGCAACTCGATCGAATCGGCCGTGCAACGCCTGAACAAGGGTGACCCGAAGGGTGGCATGCAGGCCTATGCCGACAACAACGCCACTCCGGCGGGTCGCGCAACAAGTGCACTGGATGCTTCCTGGAAGCAGCTCGACGCCGACATCAGCAAGATTCTGTCGAACAAGGCAGTCGTGCTTGATTCGCGTCAGCGTGCGGCAACCTTGTCGCAGCAGATGCCCCTGCTCAACTCGAGCATGGAGCAGGTGGTCAACATTCTGCAGCAGCGCAACGGCAGCTCCGAGCAGATGCTCAATACCTCTCGCCAGATGTTGTCGGCCGATAGAATCATCCGTCGCGTGCAGGAAATTCTGCAGGGCGGCGACAACGCGCAGTCTGCAGCCGATGGTCTGTATCGCGATGCGCAGCTTTACGGCAACGTGCTCAAGGATCTGCTTGACGGCAACTCCGATAGCGGCGTCAAGCCGATCAAGGACGACAACGCTCACAAGATCCTGACCGACATGGACGCCAGCTGGAGCAAGCTGTCTGACCCGGTCAGCAAACTGGCGGCTGCCGCCGGCAACATTGCCGACGTGAAACAGGCAGGCAACCAGGCCTCGCTGGATTCGCAAACCGTGCTGTTGCGCGCAAATGACTTGTCCGATCAGATCGGCAAGTTGCCGCTGCGTCGCTTGTTCCCGAACGTGTGGTGGGGCCTGTTTGGCGCGATTGCCGCAGTCGCATTCGCACTGCTGCTGGTCATCACCCTGGTCGGCGATCAGCGCAAGCGCTTCGCCAGCAGTACCGAGCTCAACCAGCGTAACCAGGAGGCGATCATGCGCCTGCTGGACGAAATGGGCTCGCTCGCCGAAGGTGACCTGACGGTCAAGACCACGGTGTCCGAGGACATCACCGGCGCGATCGCCGACTCGGTGAACTACGCCATCGACGAGCTGCGTACTCTGGTGACGACGATTAACGAAACCTCCGAGCAGGTGTCGTCGTCTGCACAGGAAACGCAGACCACCGCTCGCCATCTGGCCGACGCGGCAGAGCAGCAGGCACAGCAGATCAGCTCGGCGACCTCCGCAATCAACCAGATCGTGAGCTCGATGGACGTGGTGTCGAAGGACTCCGCCGAATCGGCCGACGTGGCAGAGCGCTCGGTGAAAATCGCCTCGCACGGCGCGGAAGTGGTGCGCGAGACGATTTCGGGCATGGATTCCATTCGTGACCAGATCCAGGAAACCTCCAAGCGAATCAAGCGACTGGGTGAGTCGTCCCAGGAGATTGGCTCGATCGTGGAACTGATCAACGACATTGCCGAACAGACCAATATCCTCGCCTTGAACGCTGCGATCCAGGCGGCTTCGGCCGGTGAAGCCGGTCGCGGTTTCGCGGTCGTTGCAGACGAAGTGCAGCGATTGGCAGAGCGCTCCACCAGCGCGACCAAGCGAATCGAAACGTTGGTGCAGACGATTCAGTCCGATACCAACGAAGCGGTGAACTCGATGGAGCAGACCACCGCCGAGGTGGTGGCTGGTGCACGTCTGGCGGAGGATGCTGGTAGCGCACTGGGCGATATCGAGCGCGTTTCGCACGATTTGTCGGCGCTGATTCAGAACATCTCGACGGCAGCACGTGAGCAATCAGCTGCGGCAACCGATGTTTCGCATTCAATGAACGCAATTCAGGAAATTACCTCGCAGACCTCGCTGGGTGCGAGCCAGACGGCCGACTCGATCGGTACGTTGGCACAGCTGGCAAGTGATCTGCGTCGTTCGGTGGCCCACTTCAAGCTGCCTGGCTGATGCCGGCAGCATGAAGTGCGGCAGGTTGGTACCGGGCGGAACTAAAACGGGCTTTTTGAAGGGGGGCAGTCTCGCTGGTTGCGTGATGCTTGTATCGCGCAACCGCTGAGAGAGGCGCATGAGACTTCAAGACCACATCGATTTCACCACGCTGCAGTGGGTCAAGCCGGAGCTCGACGATACGTTGTCGATCGCCCGCGAGGCACTGGAGTCCTACGTCGACAACCCAGGCAAGCGCGATTACATGCGAACCTGCGCCGACCATCTGCATCAGGTGCATGGCACCTTGCGGATGGTTGAGCTGTACGGCGCGGCCATGGTCACCGCAGAGATGGAAGCGCTGACCAGCGCCCTGCTGGACGGCAAGGTTGAACAACGCGAGGAGGCCTACGCTGCGCTGATGCGCGGGCTGATGCAGTTGCCGGATTATCTGGAGCGTTTGTCCAGTGGTCATCGCGACGTACCGGTGGTGTTGCTGCCACTGCTCAACGATTTGCGCGCTGCGCACGGACAAGAGCTGTTGTCCGAGTCGTCAATGTTCCACCCGAACCTGGATGCGTTCCTGCCGGAGCAAGCTCCGGCGGCGATGAGCGAATCCTATGCCGAAGCGCATCGGGGTGAGCTGGCCGACCTGCGTCTGCGCTTCCAGCAGCAACTGCTTGGCTGGTTTCGTGGACAAGATGCCTCGCAGCAGCTGGTCGGCATGCGCAAGACGCTGATGGCGATTGCAGCGCGGTGCTATCACGTGCATGGCCGCCGTCTGTGGTGGATTGCTGCCGGTGTGCTCGAAGGTGTCGAACAGGGCATGGTCAAGGGCGGTGCTGGCGAATTTCGCCAGCTGATCGGCAAGGTCGACCGCAATATCCGCCTGCTGATCGAGCATGGTGAAAACAGTCTGCGCGCCGGTGATGCCGACGAGGTAGCCTGCAAGTTGCTCTTCATCGTGGCACAGGCAAAGCAGCGCAGCCCGCATATGGAGCTGTTGCGCAAGACGTATTCGCTGGACAGCCTGCTGCCCGATTCCAATGAACTTGAGCATGCCCGTGGCTCGATGGCCGGTCACAACCGCGCCTTGCTCGACTCGGTATCGCGGGCAATCAAGGATGACCTGTTGCGGGTCAAGGAAGCGCTGGATCTTTTCCTGCGTCAGCCCAACGGTGATCCGGCGCAGCTGGCGCCGGAAGGTGAAGTACTTGAGCGCGTCGGCGATACGCTCGGCATGCTGGCTCTGGCCGTGCCGCGTCGCGTGGTGGCAGAACAGCGTCGGGTGCTCGACGAAATCGTCAACCGGATGCGTCCAGCTGATGAAGACACCCTGCTGGATGTTGCTGGCGCACTGCTCTATGTCGAAGCATCGCTGGACGACCACATCGAAAGCCTCGGCTCGGACGATGAGTCAGCAAGTGACGGCAAGATGGCGCATGGCCTGCCGCGTAGCGAGGCACTCGGCGTCGTCACGACGTTGATGCAGGAAGCCATCGGCAATACCGGTCGCGTCAAGGACGCCATCGTGGCCTTCGTCGAATCGGGCTGGGAACACGATCGCCTAGCTGGTACACCGGCGCTGATGGACGAGGTTGCCGGCGCGATGCGCATGCTCTCGGCCAATCGCCCGGCCGAGTTGGCCGAGGGCGTCGGTCGTTTTGTTGGCTACGAATTGCTGGAAGATCATCGCGTGCCGAGCGGCGTGCAGATGGATCACCTGGCCGATGCCCTGGCGGCGCTGGAGTATTACCTCGAGGCGGCTCGTGAGCATCGTGGCGGCCTGGAACATATTCTTGATGTGGCCGAGCACAGCTTGGGTCTGCTTGGCTACTGGCCGGTGCCGGCCGTGCGCGAAGTGGGTGCCACGACGACTGCTGGCACCGACACGATGGCGATCGACCAGCCGGGTATCGGGGACGAGCAGCATCCGGAACTGAACGAATCTGTCAGCCTGGCGGCCGGTGGCGATCTTGTCGACCTGATCGTCGGCAGCAGCGAAGCGACGCCGACTCAGGCGCAGGATATTGCCGGGCTGCATCTGGCCAGCACCGAACCTGCTGCAGTGCAAACTGCGGAGTTTGTATCCGGTGGTGACGTTCCCGATGGCTGGATCGAGATCGAGGAAGAAATTGTCGAGCATGTTCCGCTGCGCGACCCGCTGGCAGCCAACACCACGTTCAATATCGATGCGGACGGCATCGATGACGACATCCGTGAGATCTTCCTGGAGGAAATGCAGGAGGAGATCGACAACCTGCTCAATGCCGAGAAGACCTGGTTGGGTGATCCGTCGCAGAAGCCTGCGTTGGTCAATATTCGTCGTTCGTTCCATACGCTGAAGGGCTCCGGTCGTTTGGTCGGTGCCGGCGTGCTGGGTGAGTTCGCGTGGAAAGTGGAAGACATGCTCAACCGCGTGCTGGATGGCAGCATCCAGCCGCATGCAGGCGTACAGGACCTGGTTCGCCGGGCCATCGATGCGTTGCCGCAGTTCCTGAATGCCCTGAAGGGCGAGGGTGAACCGCATGCGCCGATAAGCGCCATCATGCAAACGGCAGACAAGCTGTCTGCGGGAGAACAGGCGCAGGTCGAAGATTTCATCACCGGTGAAACCGAGACGGTTCGTCACATCGTGCGCAAGCGTGTGCCAGCGGCTGATGCCGTGCCGCAGGCGGATGTCACCGACGCCATATCCGCTGTCGGTGCCGACGACAAGCTCGAGGTTGAGCCGGAACCGGAACCGGAACCGGAACATGCGTTGGTCATGCCGATTCTGCCTCCAGTCGACCCCGTGTTGCTGGAAATCCTGCGCAGCGAAGTGGCGCAGTATCTGCAAACCATTCGCGCATCGATTCAGCGTTGCGATGACGAATTGACGATTGGCGAAGATTTGTTGCGTGCAGTGCATACCTTGCACGGCGCAATCGCCATGGTCGACATTCCGTTGCTGACCCAGCTGCTGTCGCCGCTGGAAGGTCTGGTCAAGCGTCTCCGCGCTTCGAACGAGCCATTGTCGGTTTACGGTGTGAGACTGCTGGGTCAGTCAGCTGATCTGGTCGATTACGTCATGGCACAGTTCGATGTCGCCGAGCCGCAATTGCCGGATGCTGATGAACTGACTGCCCAGGTTATCGCGTTGCGCGACGGTTACCCCGAGTCGAAGGTGCCGTCTGACATCTTCCATGAGGATGACGAAGGTATTACGCCGCCCGAGCAGATGGATCAGGATGTGATCATGGCATCGCTCAACGACAGCGTTGAGCAAGCCGAAGAATCGCAGTCCATCGATGCTGAAGATGAGCCGGCCAGCGATACTGATCTGACGCCGGAGGCTTCCAGTGAGGATGCCGACCATGCGGCAAACATGGCCGAATTTCTCGGCACGCTGGAGCAGTTCGATCCACAGGCTTCGCTTGACGCGGAGGCAGCTGTCGCCAAGCTGGCGGCGGAACAAGCCGAGGCTGAGCGGATTGCCGCAGAGCAGGCTGCTGCCGAGAAGTTGATAGCGGAGCAAGTCGAAGCCGAGCGCATCAGCGCTGAGCAAGCGGCTGCTGAGAAGTTGGCAGCAGAACAAGCCGAGGCTGAGCTGGTTGCTGCAGAGCAGGCCGCGGCCGAGAAGTTCGTGGCGGAACAAGCCGAAGCCGAACGGGTTGCCGCCGAGCAGGCGGCTGCCGACAAGCTCGCGGCAGAGCAGGCTGAAGCCGAGTGGGTTGCATTTGAGCAGGCTGCTGCCGAGAAGTTGGCGGCAGAACAGGCCGAAGTCGAGCGGGTTGCCGCCGAGCGGGCCGCTGAGAAATTGGCTGCCGAGCAGGCCGAGCGGGAAGCGGTGCAGCAGGCCGCACAGGCGGCCGCTGCAGAAAACACCGTTCGTGCTGGCGCCGCGCCGGCACCGGTAGTGGACCAGACCGCGTCGAACGAACTTGGTCAGATCGATGCCGATCTGCTCGAGGTGTTCATTGATGAAGCACGCGAGATTCTGGATCACGCCGATGGCGTGTTGGCGCACTGGCATGACGAGCCGTCCGAGCTGACCCATGTGGCTGAGCTGCAGCGCGATCTGCATACGCTCAAGGGCGGCGCACGCATTGCCGGCCTGGCCGCCGTGGGTGATTTGTCCCACGCCATCGAAACATTGCTCGAAAAGCCGATCAAGGATGTACAGAAGACCGCGCTGCTGATCACCGCGCTGGAGGCAAACTTCGACCTGTTGCACTCGATGGTGCAACAAGTGGCGCAAGGGCAGGTGCCGGACTACCCGCAGGCGAGTATCGACCAGTTGCTGGCCCTGGCCGGCGAAGAAACCTTTACCGACGATGCAATGTTGGCGGCAGCTGCGACGCTGGAAAGCACCCAGGCCGCGACTGTCCAGGAATCTGCGAAGACCGACAACGATCAGCAGTGGTCACAGGTCAGCGACCTGCCGGAACTGCTGCCGGAAATGGAGCAGGAGGTTCGCTCCTCGCAGGAACAGATCCGCGTTCGTGCAGATCTGCTCGACAACCTGGTAAATCATGCTGGCGAAGTGGCGATCTATCGCTCGCGTCTGGAACAGCAGGTGGCCGGTTACCGCTTCAACCTGGTCGAGCTGGAACAGACCGTGGCACGTCTGCGCAGCCAGCTGCGCATGCTGGAAATCGAGACCGAGGCGCAGATCATCGCGCGCTTCCAGCGCGAGCATCGCGAAGCGGGCATGACGACGTTCGATCCGCTCGAGCTCGATCGTTACTCGCAGCTGCAGCAGTACTCGCGAGCGCTGGCCGAGTCGGTATCCGATCTGGTCTCCATCCAGAGCATGCTCGACGAACTGACCCGTCAGGCCGAAACGCTGCTGATCCAGCAGTCGCGCGTCAGTACCGAACTGCAGGATGGTTTGCTGCGCACGCGCATGCTGCCATTCGACACGATGGTGCCGAACTTGCGCCGCACCTTGCGCCAGGCCGCGCAGGAGCAGGGCAAGAGCGCCCAGCTCTACGTGGAGGGTGCGCACGGTGAAATGGATCGCAATCTGCTCGATCGCATCAAGGCGCCGTTCGAACACATGCTGCGCAATGCGATCGCCCACGGCATCGAGTCACCGGCAGATCGACGCAAGGCGGGCAAGCCTGCCGAAGGTGCGGTGCACATCCATGTAGCGCGCGAAGCGACCGAGGTGGTGGTACGGGTCAGCGACGATGGTCGTGGTCTGAACCGCGCGATGATCCGCGAACGCGGCATCGAGCGTGGCCTGCTGCGCGCCGACATCAAGCCGTCCGACAACCAGCTGCTTTCGCTGATCACCCAGCCTGGCTTCTCTACTGCCAGCAAGGTGACCCAGTTGGCGGGTCGTGGTGTCGGCATGGACGTGGTGGCCAACGAGATCAAGCAGCTCGGTGGTTCGTTGTCGATCGAATCCGAGGAAGGCAAGGGCAGCACCTTTATCCTGCGCCTGCCATTCACCCTCGCCGTGACCCAGGCGATCCTGGTGCGTATCGGTGAGGCGACCTTCGCGATTCCGATGACCTCGGTACAAGGTGTGGCGCGGGTCAATCCGGAAGATCTGGCAACCCTGCTGGCCGAGGACGAACCGACATTCCGCTACGGTCTGGAGGAGTACGGCATCCACGATCTGGCCGAGTTGCTCGGCCTGCCGCCAGGCTTGCCCGCCGAAGGCGAGCAGCAGCCGTTGCTGCTGACGCGTGCAGGTGACCTGCGTGCAGCGATCCGCATCGATGCGGTGATCGGTTCGCGCGAAATCGTGGTCAAGTCGGTGGGTCCGCAGATCAGTTCGGTGCCCGGCCTGCTCGGCGCAACCATCATGGGTGATGGTGCGGTGCTGATCATTCTGGATCTGGCACCACTGGTTCGCCACGGCATCACCCGCCGTCAGCAGCGTCTTGCCGATGGCTTGAGTGCCGTGCAGGCACCGATCATCGAGGAAGTGCGCGTCAATCCGCTGGTGATGGTGGTGGATGATTCGATCACCATGCGCAAGGTGACCGGCCGCGTGCTGGAGCGCCACGAGTACGAAGTCAGTACGGCGAAGGACGGCATCGACGCGATCGAGAAGCTGCACGAGCGCGTGCCGGACATGATGCTGCTCGATATCGAGATGCCGCGCATGGACGGTTACGAGCTGGCCACGCACATGAAGGCGGATCCGCGTTTGCGGGACGTGCCGATCATCATGATCACCTCGCGCAGCGGCGACAAACATCGCCAACGTGCGTTCGACATCGGCGTGGATCGTTACCTCGGCAAGCCATATCAGGAGGCAGAGCTGCTGGCACAGATCGCCGAGGTGCTGGAACAGCGTGCGTTGGAGTCCAGTAATGACTGATAGCGTGCCTGCGGTTGGTTTGTTGTTTGACGACACCGAACTGGGCGGCCAGTTGCGTGATGCATTGCAGGAACGGGGCGCCCGCATCGTGCACGAGGGTGCAGTTGCCAGCCTCAGTCGTGAACTGCTGGATCAGGCTGGCGTGGACGTGCTGGTGGTCAATCTGGACGACAGTGCGGACGATGCGCTTGATCATCTTTACGACCTGATCGAGGGTGACCGGCCGCGGGTGGTATTCAACGATGCGCAGGCCAGCCGTAGTCTGGCTGGCTGGGATCGTGCCCGTTGGGCGAGGCACTTGGCCGTCAAGGTATTGGCGATGGGTGATCTCGACCCGCCTCGGCCGGACGACGCTCGCGAGATTGAGGCAGCCACGTCGGAGTCTGACGAGCGTGTCACGCCGTCCGTAGTCGAATCCAACGAGCAACCGGTGGCGATCGAATCGGCACCATCGGACGCGGTCGCCAGTCAATATGAGGCAAGCGAAGAGATGCTGGCGGTTGATGAAGCTGGTGCGCTCGATATGCCGGGACAGTCGTCGGCGGACGATACCGAGCAGGATTTTTTACCAGGCCACGCCACCGACGCCGCCGATGCAGGCATTGCCAGCGCCGACTCGGCAAGCCTTGAGGCAGAACTCGAAGCCATGCTTGCTTCTGGTGAAGCGCCGGACGAGCAGGAGCCAGCTGCAGTCGAAGCGACAATCGTTGACGAACTGCCGACGCAGCCTGAGATGATGGAGTCGGTTGTGGCCGAAATCGATTCAGTCGCAGCAGTTGCTGACGAGTCGCCGGTCGCAGAGTTTGAAGCATTCGGGTCATCGCCATCGCCTGTTGATGAGGTGAGCACGGGTTTCGCTCAAACCGATTTCGACACCAGCGAACACGAAAAAACGCCCGACAACCAATCGGAAGATCTTGCGGCTGAACTCGAGGCCTTGCTTGCCTCCGGTGAACTGCCGGAAGAGGATGAGCTGGTTGGTTCCGGCCTGCGATTCAGCAACGACGAAGAATTGCCACCGCTGCACGATGGCAATTTTGGTGTGGCAACGAGTGAACCGCTTGCCGATCCGTTTGATGATGACGACGCGCTTGAGCTGGAACTCGTGCCGGAGGAGCCGTCACTGGTTGAGTCCAGTGCGCAAGACACGGCCTTCAACACTGATCACCTGGAGCTGGCCGAACCAGCCGAACCTTGGGCGGCAACCATTCCGACCGCCGCGGCTTTTGATGCTCCGGAAGTTGCAGTAAAGCCGGTCAGTGCGCCTGATGCGTGGGCACTGCTGGATGATGATGCTGTGTCCGTTGCGGCTGCCACTCAGGACGCTTTGGGTGACAACGAGTTTGGTATCGAGAAAATGAGTGCTGCTGACTTTCTCGCGCCAGATGCGGACCAGGTGGCCGCGCAGGACGAGCCGGTAATGACGCTTGAGCTGATGTCGATGGAAGAGGCTGTGGCACCCAAGGCCTTTGTCCAGGATCACGAAATGGTGCTGGACGAGCTGGGTTCGGCGTTGAGCAAGCTCGTGCTGCTCGGTGCGGCAGTGGATGGCACTGATTCGGTCAAGGAATTTCTCGCGGCACTGCCGTCGAGTACGCGACTGACTTTCGTGCACACCCAGCATCGTGGTGATCGTTATTCCGACGAGGCTCTGGTGGAGCAACTGAGCACCGTCAGTGCACTGCCAGTACGGCTGGCAGCCCATGGCAGTCGCGCAGGGCTGGGTGAAGTGCTGGTCGTTCCGGGTGGGCATCAGTTGCGTCTGCGTCGTGATGGCAAGGTCGAGCTCGACTCGATGGCAGATGCCGGACAGGATCCATCCATCGACGCGAGCCTCACCATGGCAGCCAATGCCTTTGGCCGTGACGCCCTGGCCATCGTGTTTGCCGGACGTGGTACCGATGCGGTCGGTGGCTCGCAAGCGATCCATGATCGTGGCGGCCAGGTCTGGGTGGAGGCGTCGTCCGGCGATCATTTCGCCGATATGGTCAGCGGCATTTTTGCCGAACGACTGGTCAGTTTCTCCGGTACGTCGCCTGAGTTGGCGGCGCACCTGATCGAGGTATTTTCATGAGTCTTCCGCTGCCGCGAGAAATCCGCTGCGTTCTGGTGCCGGTAGGCAACGAGCGTCTACTGTTGCCCAATGCGACGATTGCCGAAGTAATCACCAGGAGTGAGCCGGAGCCGATTGCCGATGCGCCCGACTGGTTGCTGGGACGAATTTCCTGGCGCGGCTGGAAGGTGCCACTGGTGTCGTTCACCCGCTTGGCAGGTACCGAGGAGGGTGATGCCGACCTCAGTGTGCGCGTCGCCGTTTTGAAGGCACTGGGTGATGATCCCAAGCTGCCGTTCATTGCCGTGGTCACGCAGGGCTTCCCGCGCCTGACCACCCTCAATGCCGAGCTGATTCTGCCGACACATGATGGCAAGGCGTTGCCAAATGGCGTGCGTGCCCAAGTGCTGGTGCGTGATGACGTGGCGATGATTCCGGATCTGGAGTGGATCGAGGCAGATCTGCTCGATCGTTTCGATCACCTGGAACATCGTGACGAGCCGGCTGACGACAATCAAACACCAGGCGACGAAGCGGATAGCGACGAGCTGGATGGCGCCGACTCGGCGGCTCAGTAACTCGATTCAGCCATCGCCGTGAATGGCCTGCAGCGCGGCAAGTGCTGCCAGGCCAGCGGTTTCCGTGCGAAGTACTCTCGGACCCAGGCGCAGGCCGGTAAACCCGGCTGCTGTCAGCGCACTTGTGTCGCGCGTGCCCAGCCCGCCTTCCGGGCCGACGACGAGCACACCGCCTGCGGGCGTGAACCGCAGCTCGCGTGGGGAGTGACCAGCTTCAGGCAGCAACGCCAGGCGCAGTCTGTCGTCATCCACCAACCCGCCAAGCCATGTGGACAGCGTTTGTGTCGGCTCGATTTCGGGCACGCACGCACGTCCGCTCTGTTCGCAGGCGCTGGCGGCGACAGCACGCCAATGCGCCAGGCGCTTTTCCGCGCGTGAAGCATCCAGCTTCACCTCGGACCGCTCGGTCAGCAGCGGCACGATGCGCATCACCCCAAGCTCGGTGGCTTTCTGCACGATCAGGTCCATTTTCTCGCCCCGTGCAATGCCTTGCGCCAGCGTCAGTGGCAGCGGTGATTCATTCGCCAGATGCTGCTGCGAAAGAACTTGCACAACCACCTCTCGCTTGCTGACCGATTCGATGTTGGCTGCATAGTCGCAGCCGTCACCGTTGAACAGGACAACCGAGTCACCGCTGTTCAGTCGCAGGACGCGAGCGACATGCTCGGTGGCCTGGGGCGGCAGCGACAGACTGATACCGGAGGCAAGCGGCAGATCGACATGGATACGAATGGTGCGCATGGTTTTGCTCGTTTGGGTTGATCAGGCGACAGCCAGTTCGATGCCACTGATGGCGGTATCGACCAGCAAGTCGATCTCCTGTGTGCTCACCACATACGGCGGCATGAAATAGACCACATTGCCCAGCGGCCGCAACAGCACCTCATGCTGCAGGCCATGCAGATAGACGCGCAGGCCTCGACGCTCGCTGGCCGGGAAGGGGCGGCTGGTGGCCTTGTCGGCAACCAACTCCACCGCGGCAATCATGCCGGTCTGACGCACGTCGGCCACATACGGGTGCTGGCGTAGCGGTTCGAGTCGTCGGGCCAGATGGGCGGCCAGTTCACGATTGCGCTGCAGCACCGGCTCTTCCCGAAAAATCGCCAGCGTCTCCAACGCCACCCGACACGCCAATGGATTGCCGGTATAGCTGTGTGAATGCAGAAATGCCTTGCCGGCGTTGTACTCGGCATAAAACGCCGCGTAGATGCTTTCGCGGGTAAGCACCACCGATAGCGGTAGATAGCCTGCAGTAAGCCCTTTCGACAGGCACATGAAATCGGGTGTCACACCAGCCTGTTCGCAGGCAAACAAGCTGCCGGTGCGACCGAAGCCGACCGCGATTTCATCGGCGATGAAGTGCACTGAAAATTCGTCGCACAGTGCGCGCAGTCCCTTCAGATAGTCGGGGTGATACATGCGCATGCCACCGGCGCATTGCACCAGCGGCTCGACGATCACTGCACAGGTCTCGTGCGCGTGTTGCTCCAGCAAGGTGCGCAGTTCCAGCAGTCGGCGTGCGGCGACCTGTTGTGCACTTTCACCTGGCTCGGCTTCGTAGCTGTCCGGTGATGACGCCAGGAAAGGCGTCAACAGCAGTGGTGCATAGGTTTTGCGATACAACGCCACGTCGCTGACCGAAAGCGCGCCCAGTGTTTCGCCGTGATAACTGCCACTCAACGCAATGAAGCGGGTCTTCTCACCGTGGCTCTGATTGAGCCAGTAGTGAAAGCTCATCTTCAAGGCCACCTCGACCGCGGACGAGCCATTGTCGGCATAGAAAACACGATCGAGCCCGGGCGGTGTGATGCGAACCAGTTCCTCGGCCAGCTCGATCGCCGGCTCATGGGTGAAGCCGGCGAAGATCACGTGCTCCAGTTTCGTCGCCTGATCCGCCAATGCCGCGCTGATGCGTGGGTTGGCGTGGCCAAACAAATTCACCCACCACGAGCTGACGCCATCCAGATAGCGCTTGCCATCCGCATCGAACAACCAGGCGCCGTCACCGCGCACGATCGGAAGCATCGGAATGGTTTCGTGATCCTGCATCTGGGTACAGGGGTGCCACAAGTGTTTAAGGTCGCGGGCGGCGAGGCTGGCGTTGCTGCAATTGGCGTGGGTCATCCGGCTATGATCGACCCTGCACTTCGGGCGCTCAAGCCCGCGCATGGTTTATCGAGGAAGTGGACGCTTGAAGTTATTTCGCAACTGCCTGATTGCGCTGCTGATCCTGCTGCTGGTGGCAGTTCTTTTGCTTTGGTTTTTGCCGGTGCGTTGGGCGCGGCCCTGGATCGAGCCACAGCTGCATGGCCTGCAATTGCATGAACTAGAGGGATCGATATGGCATGGCTCCGCCGGAAAAGTACTGGCGGCTGACGGGCACGAACTCGGCCACGTCTATTGGCAACTGTCACGGAAAATGTTGCTTGGGAACGCCAGCGGCAAGCTGGACTTCCGCGGACAGACACTCGATCTGTCGGCGGCCATGCAGCGACTCGACCACGACCAGATCGTGCTGGATGACGTGCATCTTCGCGCCGATCTTGCCGCGAGGAACTTCGATGCCGGTCCCTTGCTGGGCAAGCCCCAGGGTGAATTACAGCTCGATGCGGCGCATGTGCTGCTGCAAGCGGGCTGGCCGATGGCGATGGACGCTCGCCTGGCTTGGCAACAAGCGGGCCTGCGTACTCACGATGGCAACGTGAAACTGGGCAGCCTGCTGGGCCAGGCGCAAGCACAGGGCGGCATCATCCAGCTGCAACTGCATGATGATGGTCATGGTCCGCTGCAATTGGACGGCCAATTGCAAGTAAGTCCGTTAGGCTGGAGACTGGACGCGACGTTGCGCGCCCGACAAACTGATCCAATATTGATTGGCTGGCTATCACGGCTTGGGCAGCCCGACGCCGAGGGCAAGATACATTTTCAACGTCATGGAGGACTGGCTGCCAATGCCGGACCACAGGCACTATCTGAGGACACGAAACAACCATGAATTCTGATCTGGCCACGTCGGCCCTGGCAGCGGCGCGCGAGGCAGCCGAGGCTGCTGCTGAAATCATCCGGCATTACTGGCATCAGGGCGTGGCAGTGGAGCTGAAGGACGATGCCACCCCAGTCACCGTGGCTGATCGCGAAGCCGAACAGGCGATCCGAAAGATCCTGCAGGCGGCCTTGCCGCAGGCGTCGATCTACGGCGAGGAATTCGGTCTCGATGGTGCGCGCGGCGGCTTGATGTGGCTGGTCGATCCACTCGATGGCACCAAGAGTTTCGTGCGCCGCACGCCGTTCTTCTCGACCCAGATCGCCTTGATGGATGGAGACGAGTTGGTACTCGGTGTATCCAGCGCACCGATCTATGGCGAAACGATGTGGGCCAGCCGTGGTGGCGGTGCCTGGCTCGATGGCGAGCGGGTGCAAACAGCCTCGACAGACAAGATGGCCGAGGCATCGCTGTCGATCGGCAACGTCAAGACGCTTACCACCGATACGCGCTGGGATACGCTCGGTGCATTGATCCGCGACAGCAACCGGATCCGCGGCTATGGCGATTTCTGCCACTACCATCTGCTTGCGCGCGGCTCGCTGGATCTGGTAATCGAGTCGGACGTGAACATCCTCGACATCGCCGCGCTGGCGGTGATCGTGCGCGAAGCGGGGGGGGTATTCACCGATCTCGACGGTGCACCGCTCACGCTGGAAACGCGCAGTGTGCTGGCGGGGACACCGGCCATCCATGCGCAGGCATTGCCGCGGCTGCGCTTGCAGAACGGATGAAGCCGCAACTTCGATTTCAACGCCTTGTCATCAACCCCCTGCCGCACGCGGTGCAGTTGATCCTCGCACCACCAGATCAGCCGACAGCACACGTTTGCGTGGCGGTACCTCCGGATCGTTGAGCAATTCGATCAGCATGGTCATCGCTTCCCGCCCCAGCGCATTCTTTGGTTGGGCAACGGTGGTCAAGGGTGGCGAGGTGTAGCGCGCGAAACGGATGTCGTCGAAGCCGACCACGGAGACATTTTCCGGCACGCGCCGGCCGTGCGCGATCAAGGCGCGCATCGCGCCGATCGCCATTTCGTCGTTGGAACAGAACACCGCGCTGAACGATTGTCCCTGCGAGAGAAACAGTTCGATGGCGCGTTCGCCCGCTTCAATGGAAAAGTCACCGACGGCGGTCAGCGCGGGGATGGCAGGAATCTTCGCCCGCTGCAGGGCGAGGCGGTAGCCCTGTTCGCGATCCACGCATATCGGGCTCGACGATGGACCTGCGATGAAGGCGATATCGCGATGCCCGAGCGTAACAAGATAGTCGACCGCGGCGCCGGCCGCGGCAACGTTGTCGATATAGACACTGCAAATCTTGCTGTCCTTGACGTACTCGCAGGCATTGACCACGGGCAGGCGGCCATCGATGGGAATTGCCGGCACGCGAGGCGACATGGTGATGATGCCGTCGGCCTGGCGCGCCGCGACCATGTCGGCGTAAGCCTGCTCGCGCACCAGGCTGGCCTGTGTCTCGCCCAGCAGCACTGAATAGCCATTCTCGTGTGCGACCTGCTCGATACCACGGATCACTTCCGAGAAAAACGGATTGGCGATGTCGGGGAGCAGGGCGATGATCAGTCGCGTACGCGCCGTGCGCAGGTTGCGCGCGAGTGCATTGGGCGTATAGCCCAGGCGTTTGACCACCTCGTGGATGCGCTGGCGCGTCGCTTCACTGACGAGCTCGGGCCGCTGCAGGGCGCGTGACACGGTCGCCACCGAAACCTTGGCGATGGCGGCAATTTCCTTGACCGTCCGCACACGCGCAGGCTGCGGCGCAACATTCGCATTCTTGCCCTTGACGCCCGGCCGCTTGCGCTTGGATCCCTCCGTACTCATTCGTTCAAGCCCTCTCTGTCGCCGTTGTGCTTTTGACAATATCAGTCAGGAGCAGCCAGGAGCGAGCTGTCCGAAGTGGGGGTCCCGCCGCATATTTGTGCGGCGCAATGTAATGGATTACATGAAATCGTTGCGTCGGCGTCTTCACATCTGTTACATACATTGCCACATTTGTGGGGTTTTACGACAAAACGCCTGACACGCTGAAGCAAAGGTAGCGCCAGTGAAATGGCACGGTTCTTTGCGGATGTAATCGAATACATCTGTAATCAAATGCAGTCTGCGATAGCGACCCCTCGGAGGGGGAGAATGGCAAGCCAGTCCATATCGACCAGCGCCAGAGCAACAACCCGATGAAGAACATCGGCATGGGTCTCGTCGGCCCCGGCTTTATCGCCGCCCATCACCTGGATGCCGTGCGCCGCCTGGGCAATGTCGAGATTGTCGGCATCGCCGGCTCCAGCCTCGAATCCGCGAAAAAACGGGCGCGCGAACTGAATGCCGGGCGCGCCCGCGCGAGTTACCAGGAACTGCTGGCCGACCCCGCCGTGCAAGTGGTCCACAACACCACACCCAACCACTTGCACAGGGAGGTCTCGCTGGCGGCGCTGCGTGCCGGCAAGCATGTGATCTCCGACAAGCCGCTTGCCAGCAGCCCGCAAGAGGCCCGTGAACTATACGAGGCGGCGCGCCAAGCCCAGGTCGCACACGTCGTCACCTTCAACTATCGCGGCTACCCGCTGATCCAGCAGGCACGCGCGATGATCGCCAAGGGCAAGGTTGGCCCGGCGGTGTTCGTGCACGGCTGCTATCTGCAGGACTGGCTGACCGACGAGCGCGCTTATTCGTGGCGCCTGGACCCCAGGCTGGGCGGTGCCAGTTCCGCGCTCGGCGACATCGGCTCGCACTGGTGCGACCTGGCCGAGCACGTCACCGGCGCGCGCATCACCGCCGTGCTGGCCGACCTGCATACGGCCGTGCCGGTGCGCGAGGTGCCGGCCGCTTCGCCCAAAGCTTTCGCCGGCGCGGCCAAGTCAGTTGCACGTCGCAAGATCAAGATCACCAGCGAAGACCTCGCCAGCGTGCTGCTGCGTTTCGACAACGGTGCGCGCGGCTGCGTCACCGTCGGCCAGGTGCTTCCCGGCCACAAGAATGATCTGCGTCTGGAGGTGAGCGGACGTCTTGCCTCGCTGGCATGGCGGCAGGAGCAGCCCAATGAACTCTGGATCGGCCACCACGCCAAGCCAAACACGTTATTGACGCGCGCCCCGGCCTTGCTCGATCCCACCGCGCGCGGTTACGCGCACTTGCCGGCGGGTCACCCGGAAGCCTGGGCAGACGCCTTCCGCAACCTGATCGCCGATGCCTATGCGTGGATTCGCCGCGGCGGCACAGCGGAAACGAAGCCAGTCGCGCTACCCACTTTCGCCGACGGCTATCGCAACAGCCTGCTGGTCGACGCGATGCTCAGGAGCCATGCCGCGGGCGGTGTATGGCAACCCATCGACAATCCACTTGAACCACGACGCACAAAGGGGAAACAAGGATGAAGTGGCGACTTAGGCTGATGATGCTGTTCGAGTACGCGATCTGGGGTGCGTGGTATGTCACCGTCGGCACCTGGCTGGGCCAGACGCTGCATTTCAACGGCAAGGAGATCGGCGCAGTCGCCGGCACCACCGCGATCGGCGCGTTGATCTCGCCGCTGTTCATGGGACTGGTAGCTGACCGCCTGTTCGATACGCGCCGCGTGCTTGCCATGCTGCACATCGTCGGCGCCGTCCTGCTGGTGGTTGCCGCGCAACAGAGTTCCTTCCCGTTGCTGTACGTCGCCTTGTTGGCCTACAGCCTCTGCTACATGCCGACGCTGGCGTTGACCACCTCGCTGGCCATGCGGCATGTCAACGATCCGCAGGAGGAATTCGGCGCGATTCGCGTGTTCGGCTCGCTTGGCTGGATCGTGGTGGGCCTGATTGTCGGCGCCTGGGGCGTGGAGGCCACCGCCTTGCCGCTGCAGCTGGCGGCGGGCCTTTCGCTGGTGATGGCGATCTATTGCCTGACCCTGCCGCCGACACCACCACTCGCGCGCGGCAAGCGCTTCGAGATCCGTCATGTACTCCCGCTCGAATCGCTGCACTTGCTGCGCAATCGTTCGATGGCGGTATTTGCGCTCGCCTCGTTCCTGATCTGCATTCCGCTGCAGTTCTATTACGCCTTCACCAATCTGTTCCTCAACGATATCGGCGTGGTCAATGCCGCCGGCAAGATGACCGGCGGGCAGATGTCGGAAGTTCTCTGCATGCTGCTCATTCCGTGGTTCTTCCGCCGGCTGGGCGTGAAGTACATGCTTGCCGTCGGCATGCTGGCCTGGGTGGTGCGCTATGCCATGTTCGCCTTCGGCGGCACGGACGAGCTGATGTGGATGCTATGGCTGGGCATCATCCTGCACGGCATCTGCTTCGACTTCTTCTTTGTCGTTGGCCAGATCTATATCGATCGCGAAGCACCGACTGCGCTGCGCGCGGCGACACAGGGCTTGATCACCTTCCTTACCTATGGCCTGGGAATGTTCGTCGGCGCATGGTTGTCCGGCGTGGTGGTCGATGCCTATACCCGCACCAACGCTCAGGACGCCGTGGTCTACGACTGGCATGCGATCTGGTTGATCGCTGGTGCTTGCGCCGCGGTCGTGCTGGTCTTGTTCTTGCTGCTGTTCAAGGATCGCAAGGCGATCCTCACTCCCCGGGAGAACCGTTCATGATGACTCGCAGGCAATTCCTGGCTCGCTCCGCGCTTTCGGGCGCCGCGGCGTGGCTGACCCTTGGTGCGCCGGGAAAACTCCTTGCTGCCACCACGAAGGGCAAGGCGCTCGGCATCCAGCTCTACATGGTGCTGAAGGCTTACCAGGACGATCCCATCGGCACGCTCAAGACACTCAAGTCGATCGGCTACACCGAGATCGAGGCCATCATTACCGACACGGCCAAGACCCTGCGCGACCAGTTGAACGAAACCGGCCTGCGCTCGCCCAGCCTGCACTTCGACAGCCTCGGTTTCGAGCCCGGCATCGACGCCGCCCATGTGCTTGGATCGAAGTACATCGTCAGCAGCATGCTTCCGGCGATCATGCAGAAGGAGAAAGGCGGGAAAGGTGATCCGACGTACTCCATGGATGACGCCAAGCGTACCGCGGAATACGCCAACCGCCTCGGCGAAAAAGCTCGGCAGGCCGGACTGCAATACGCCTACCACAACCACCATCTCGAATTTACCGACGTGGGTGGCGGGCAGACGTTCTACGACGTGCTGCTGAAGGAAACCGACCACAAGCTGGTGCAGTTCGAGCTTGATTGCGGCTGGGTCCACGCCGGCGGCAAGAATCCTGTGGATTACTTCAAGGCCAACCCCGGCCGCATCCCGCTGATGCATGCCAAGGATTTCCTGCCCAACGGCGGCAAGGATTACCCGGGCGCCGAACTCGGCCGCGGCACGCTTGACTACAAGCCGATCATGGCGGCGGCGGACGCTGCAGGACTGAAGCATTGCTTCGTCGAGCAGGAAGGCCCTTATGCCCGCATGAGCCAGCTCGACGCTGCGCGCGTCGATTACGCCTATCTGCGCCCGCTGCGCTGAATCATCTTAAGGGAACCGCATGGAAAAGAACACATATGACGCCATCGTCGTCGGCACCGGCGTCAGCGGCGGCTGGGCCGCCAAGGAACTGACCGAGAAAGGGCTCAAGACCCTGGTGCTTGACCGCGGTCCGATGGTCAAGCATGGCGATTATCCGACCGCCATGAAGACGCCATGGGAACTGCCGTACGCCGACGAACCGACGCAGGAAGACATCGCGCGCCATCCGAAGAGCACGCGTCCGTCCTTCTACGGCATCACGCAGTCCACCAAGCACTGGTTCGTCGACGACATCGACAACCCGTATGAAGAAACCAAGCCGTTCGACTGGTTCCGTGGCTACCACGTCGGCGGACGTTCGCTGATGTGGGGGCGGCAAAGCTATCGCTTCAGCGAAATGGACTTCGAGGCCAACGGAAAGGATGGCGTCGGCGTCGACTGGCCCATCCGCTACGCCGATCTCGCTCCGTGGTACGACTACGTCGAGCATTTCATCGGCGTCAGCGGGTCGACCGAAAACCTGGCGCAACTGCCGGATGGTCAATTCCTCAAGCCGATGGAACTGAACTGTGTCGAGAAGGATTTCCAGGGCAAGCTGGACGACAAGTTCAAGCGCAAGCTGATCATCGGCCGTACCGCCAATCTCTCCGAGCCGCTCAAGCACAACTTGAGCCCGCAGCGTGGACAGTGCCAATACCGCAACCTGTGCATGCGCGGCTGCCCCTTCGGCGGGTATTTCAGCAGCAACTCGTCGACGCTTCCCTCCGCCGAAAAAACCGGCAACATGACGATCGTCACCAACGCTATCGTCTACGAGTTGATCTATGACAACGCCAAGGGCAAGGCGACCGGTGTGCGCGTGCTGGATGCGGAGACCGGCCATCAGACCGAATACTTCGCACGCGTGATCTTCCTCAACGCGTCCACCTTCGGCACCACGCACATCCTGCTGAACTCCACCTCCAGCCGCTTCCCTAACGGCTTCGGCAACGACAGCGGCGAAGTGGGCCACAACATCATGGACCACCTGTTCGGCAGAGGTGCGAGCGCGATGGTCGAAGGCCATGAAGACCGCTACTACTTCGGGCGCCGGCCGAATGGTTTCTACATTCCGCGCTACCGCAACATCGGCAGTGACAAGCGCAACTACCTGCGCGGCTTCGGCTACCAGGGTGGCGCGGGCCGCCGAGGCTGGAGCCGGCTGGCGGATGGCCCCGCGATCGGCGACGAACTAAAGCGTGCTGCGGAAGAACCAGGCCCCTGGGCCGTGTCGCTTGGCGGCTTCGGTGAAATGCTGCCCTCGCACCAGAACAAGGTGACCCTGGACCACCATCGCAAGGACAAATACGGCCTGCCCGTACTGAATTTCGATGCCACGCACCGGGAGAACGAGATCCTGATGGGCAAGGACATCATCGACGACGCCATGGAGATGCTGACCGCCGCCGGATACCGCGACGTGCGTGCTTCCATCACCCCGGCCAACGTCGGCGCCGGCATCCATGAGATGGGCACCGCGCGCATGGGTCGTGACCCGAAAACCTCGGTGCTCAATGCGTGGAACCAGATGCATGCCTGCAAGAACGTATTCATTACCGACGGTTCGGCGATGGCCTCGTCGGCCTGCCAGAACCCGTCCCTGACTTACATGGCGCTGACCGCGCGCGCGGCCAGCCATGCCGTGGAAGAACTCAAGCGCGGCAACATCTGAGGAGATGACCATGAACCGTCGCGAATGGTTGAAATGCGTATCCGCGCTTGCCGTGGGTGCCGTCGCCGCGCCCTCGCTGCTGGCTGTTCTCGATGCGCATGCCGCGTCGCAAACGCCGGGGGCGGCGCCCGCCTTCTTCAATCCGAGGCAAACCAGCTTGATCGGCGCGGTGGCCGACATCGTGATCCCGCGTACCGAGACGCCTGGAGCGACTGACGCCGGCGTACCGGCGTTCATCGACTCGATGTTCAGAGATGTCTATACCAAGGCCGAGCGGCAGATATATCTCACCGCGCTGGCTGCGTTCGACCAGGCCGGTGGCAAGCCGTTCCTGCAGCTCGACGAGGCGCAGCGCAAGGCGCTGGTCCTCCGGCTTCACGCCAAGGCGCTTGGCCATGCGCCGGATGCCAGGCTGCCGCCGGCGGAAGACTTTGTGATGAGGACCAAGAAGCTGACCATGCTTGGCTTCTACGTCTCGCAACCGGGCTGCACGCAGGAACTGCAGTACGTCGCCGTTCCCGGCGCATTGAAGTCCGACATACCGCTGTCGCAGGCGGGCAATGGCAGGGCCTGGGCGACCTAGCCGGAACCGGGGATCCGACCGATGAAATGGACGCGCACGAAAAATCTGCATGAAAGCACCTGCATTAGAGCATCCGCATGAAGACACTCAAGGGACCGGGCATTTTCCTTGCCCAGTACGCGGGCGACGCGGCACCGTTCAATACGCTGCCCGAGATCGCCCGGTGGGCGGCGTCGCTGGGTTTTGTCGGCGTGCAAATTCCCAGCAACGACCGGCGCCTGTTCGACCTGGAGCAGGCGGCGGCCAGCAAGGGGTACTGCGACGATATTGCAGGCATGCTGGCCGAACACGGGCTGGTGGTGACCGAGCTGTCCACGCATCTGCAAGGGCAATTGGTGGCCTCGCATCCAGCCTACGACCGCCTGTTCGATGGTTTCGCGCCAGCCGCATTGCGTGGCAATACACAGCAGCGGCAGGAGTGGGCGGTACAACAGCTCAAGCTCGCAGCGACGGCGAGCAGGCATTTAGGTCTCACCGCACACGCAACGTTCTCCGGCGCACTGGCCTGGCATCTGTTCTATCCGTGGCCGCAACGCCCAGCCGGGCTGGTCGAGGAAGCCTTTGCGGAACTGGGCCGACGTTGGCGGCCCATCCTCGATGCCTTCAACGAGGCCGGCGTCGATGTTTGCTATGAACTGCATCCCGGCGAGGACCTGCACGACGGCGCGACCTTCGAGCGCTTTCTCGATGCCGTCGGGCAGCATCCGCGCGCCAAAATCCTCTACGACCCCAGCCACATGGTGTTGCAGCAGATGGACTATCTGCAGTTCATCGATCTCTACCACGAGCGGATCGGGGCGTTCCATGTGAAGGATGCCGAGTTCCGTCCCAATGGACGCGCTGGGGTCTACGGCGGCTACCAGAACTGGATCGATCGCCCCGGGCGCTTCCGCTCGCTGGGCGATGGGCAGATCGATTTCGGCGCGATCTTCAGCAAGCTGGCGCAGTACGACTATCCCGGCTGGGCCGTGCTCGAATGGGAGTGCTGCATCAAGGATGCCCAGCAAGGTGCGCAAGAAGGCGCAGTGTTCATCCGCGACCACATCATCAAGGTCACCGAGCGCGCGTTCGATGATTTCGCCGCGACGGCGAGTGACCGTGCATTCAATCGCTCCCTGCTGGGGCTCTAGTGACCATGTCCACAAAATCATCCGGCATCAGTCGCCGTGCCGCGCTTGGTCAGCTTGCCGCCACGGCGGCGGCGCTCAGTGCCATGCCGCTGCTCGCCTCCGCTGATGCCGTCTCCGGCAAAATTGCTGCCGGGAAAGCAATGCCCGGGCGGCTCAGGCAATCGCTGAGTCGCTGGACCTCCAAGGCACCGCTTCCCGAACTGTGCAGGCACCTCAAGGAGATCGGCTTTGCCGGCGTCGATCTGCTGTATGCGGACGAATGGGCGGTGGTCGCCGACCACGGGCTGGCCGTGACGATGGGTTATCCGGCCCGACGCGACGACTTCATCACGATGGGCTTCAATGACCCGGCCAACCACGCCATCTTGCTGAAGGAACTGGAAGCGACCATCCCGCTCGCCAAACGCGCTGGCCTGACCAACATGATCACCATGTTCGGCAATCGCAAGCCCGGCATCAGCGACAGCCAGGCTGTCGACAACTGCATTGCGGGCCTGTCGAAGATCGCGCCGCTCGCGGCCGAAAACGGCATAACCGTCTGCGTGGAACTGCTCAACAGCAAGGTCGACCATCACGGCTATCAGGGCGACAGCACCGCGTTCGGCGCCGCGGTGATGAAGGGCGTCAACTCGTCCAACGTCAAGCTGCTCTACGACATCTATCACATGCAGATCATGGAGGGTGACGTGATCCGCACCATCCGCGACAACATCCAGTGGATCGGACACTTCCACACCGGCGGCGTGCCGGGTCGCCATGAGATTGATGGCAGCCAGGAGCTTAATTATCACGCCATCGCCAAGGCCATCGCGGATCTGAATTTCCAGGGTTTCATCGCGCACGAGTTCATGCCGTCGCGCTCGGACCCGTACGCATCGTTCGCCGAGGCGTTCCAGATATGCACGGTATGAATTTCTACAAAGGATGCGCATGAGACATCAAATTGCTGCGGTTTTTCTTGTTCTTGCGGCTGCCGCGCAAACGGCTGCATGGGCGCAGACCGATCCCAAGGCGACCGAGCAGTGGAAGCCGGCGCCCAGGATCGTTGCGGCGGACAGTGAGGACAACAAGCCGCCGTCCGACGCGATCGTGTTGTTCAATGGCCACGACATCGACCAATGGGAGTCATCCAAAGACCACTCCTCCGCAAACTGGAAGGTGCACGACAACGTGCTGACGGTGAACAAGGATGCGGGCAACATCCAGACCAGACAGAGTTTCAGAAACTACCAGCTGCATCTGGAATGGCAGGTGCCCAGGGACATGCAGGGCGAAGGCCAGGCGCGCGGCAACAGCGGCGTGTTCCTTGCCTCGACCGGACCGGCCGATGAGGGCTACGAAATCCAGATCCTGGATTCGTGGAAGAACAAGACCTATGTCAACGGACAAGCGGCCAGCGTCTACAAACAGACACCCCCGCTGGTCAATGCCATGCGCCCGCCGGGGGAATGGCAAACCTATGACGTCATCTGGACCGCGCCGGTGTTTGCAGCCGATGGCACGCTGAAGTCACCGGCCTATGTGACGCTGCTCCACAACGGCGTGCTGGTGCAGAACCATACCCGGCTCGCTGGCGAGACGTTCTACATCGGCAAGCCGAAATACAAGCCGTACGCCGAAGCGCCGATCAAGCTCCAGGCGCACGGCGATCAATCGCAACCCATCAGTTTTCGCAATATCTGGGTGAGGCCGCTGGATTGAACGCTTTCTGCATGCGCGTCACCGGGTGAAAACATGACTGCAGTGCGTGCATGCGGAGGGAACAGGAGGAAGGAGCTGGAACACATGACTCCAGCCACTGCGCCGCCGGCCATGCCGCAGCGCTGCGCTACAATCGGCAGATGTCCAAGCCTCCGATCATCCACGCGACGCGTGACGTCAGCGACAGTCGCTTTCTGCAGGTCGAGCAGATCGACCTGGAATTTTCCAATGGCGAGCGCCGCACCTACGAGCGGCTCAAGGGTAGCGGCCTTGGCGCGGTAATCATCGTGCCGATGCTCGACGACGAGACCGTGTTGCTGGTGCGGGAGTACGGTGGTGGCGTGGGTCGTTACGAACTGGGGCTGCCCAAAGGCCGCCTGGATCAGGATGAAACGGCCGAGCAAGGTGCCAATCGCGAGTTGAAGGAAGAGATCGGCTACGGCGCGCGGCAGTTGAAGATCCTGCACAATCTGTCGTTGTCGCCGTCGTACATGACGCACATGGCGCACGTCGTGCTGGCACAGGATCTGTATCCCGAACGACTCGTCGGCGACGAGCCGGAGGAGCTGGAAATCGTGCCCTGGAAGATGGATGACCTGCACACGCTGATCGCTCGTGACGACGTGACCGAAGGGCGCTCGATTGCTGCCCTGTTCATGGCCCGTGAATACCTGGCTGGCCGGTTCAAACGCACATGAGTTACGCCCCGGAGTTTGCACGCCGGATCGGCGAGTTGGCCCGTGTGGCGGGCGAGGCCATTTTGCAGGTCTACAACAGTGATTTTTCGGTAGAAATCAAATCCGACGAATCGCCGCTGACACAAGCCGATCTGGCAGCGCAGAAGGTAATCATGGCGGGGCTGACCACGCTTGATCCCTTACTGCCGGTGTTGTCCGAAGAAGCCAAGGCAGCGGCGTGGGATGTGCGCAGACACTGGACGAGTTTCTGGCTGGTCGATCCGCTCGATGGCACGCGCGAGTTCGTCAAACGCAATGGTGAATTCACCGTCAACATAGCGCTGATCGATGGGGGAAAGCCCGTGCTGGGCGTGGTGCTGGCACCGGTGACCGGGGATCTATACGTGGCTGAGTACGGCAAGGGTGCGTGGTTGCAGACGTCACACGATGGTGACTGGCAGCGCATCCACAGTCGGCCGTTGTCATCATCGCCGGTGGTGGCAGGCAGTCGTTCTCACGGCGGCTCGCAGGACAAGTTTCTGCATGACTTGCTCGGCACCGCACATCAGCTGGTTCCGCTCGGTTCTTCGCTGAAGTTCTGCCTGATTGCGCGCGGTGATGCAGACGTCTATTTGCGGTTGGGGCCGACCAGCGAGTGGGATACCGCCGCTGCGCAATGCGTGTTGCATGAGGCTGGTGGCAACGTGCTCGACCTGCAAGGTATCGAATTCAGCTACAACCGTGGCGAGTCGGTGCTCAATCCCGAATTCATTGCCGTGGGTGACAGCAGCATCGACTGGAAAGCCCGCCTGCAATCTGTGCCGACTCGGTAATCCTTCTTGAGGGAGTGTTACGCCGCGTGACTGATTCGAAGCGCTACAGCATGGACGACCTGCTCACGATCATGACGCGTTTGCGTGATCCCGAACACGGCTGCCCGTGGGATGTGCAACAGGACTTTTCGTCGATCGCCTCATACACGATCGAGGAAGCCTATGAGGTGGCTGACGCGATTGATCGTCATGACTGGAACGATTTGCGTGACGAGCTGGGCGATCTGCTGCTGCAAGTGGTGTTTCACTCGCAAATGGCCAAGGAGGCGGGGTTGTTCGATTTCGCTGATGTTGCCAATGCGATCAGCGACAAGATGCGTCGACGTCATCCGCATGTGTTTGGTGAGGTGCGTTATGCCGATGCCGCGGCTCAGAAGCAGGCGTGGGAGCAGATCAAGGCTGCCGAGCGCGTGGCAAAAGGCGAGTCGCTTGATCACAGTGCGCTGGCCGGTGTGTCGGCGGGTTTGCCTGAGTGGCGACGTGCGTTGAAGTTGCAACAGAAGGCGGCCAGCGTCGGCTTTACCTGGCCCGGTCCGCAGCCGGTACTGGACAAGCTTGTCGAAGAAATCGAGGAAGTTCGTGCCGAATTTGATGACGGCGCCGATCCACAGCGCCTGCAGGACGAGATCGGCGATGTGCTGTTTGTGCTGGTGAATCTGGCGCGCCACGCCAAAGTGGATTTTTCAGGTGCGCTGCGGCATGCCAATGCGAAGTTCGAGCGACGCTTTCGGCACATGGAACAGCTCGCTGCCGAGCAAGGTGATGATTTTGGCGATCGCTCGCTGAGCGAGCAGGAAACACTTTGGCAACGTGCCAAGGCGGCTGAAGCCAAAGATTGAGCCCGGCGGTCGCCGGCCTCAATCCATCGTATGCGTATGGCTTATTGAGCGGCGGCGGGTGCGACGTGTTTTTCGGCCTGCGCGCGCTGCTGCCATTCGATACGCATCTTCTCGCGCTCGGCGCACATTTTCGCTTCGTTGGCGAGGTTTTCGTCCAGCCCCTTGCGCAGCGTGGCGATCGCCTGGTCGACGTTGCCCGGCCGTGCCTGCAAGCGTGCCAGATGCTTGTAGACGTAATCACGCACGCGCGGGTCCTGTGATTTGGCCAGCACGTCGTTGTACAGCGCCGTGAGCTCCTTGCTGCGACCGGACTCCATGTACAGGCGCTCAAGTTCACGCAGATCACCGATCACGCCGTCAATCGGACCGGCCATGTCATGCATGCCGGGGCGAAACTTGCCGCGACCGTCATGCGGGCCGACGCCAGGCGCGGGCATTTGTGTGCCCGGGGCGGACACGCCGCCGTTGGCGGGCGGAGGCGGAGCGTTCTGCGCCAGGGCCCATGAAGCCGAGCCGGCCATCAGCACGGCGAAAGTGGAAGCGAGCAGGGTTTTGCGAAGCATGTGGTCTCTCCGTGGTGGGTAGCTGCTACAAACGTGTTGCACCTTGATGGGTTGACCCGACGCCTGAGCGTCCGGACGCCTGATGCAACCTTTTCTCGCGCAGGTGCATCTGAAACCTGTCCCGATTAACCAGGAGCTGGACCATGCGTCATCTGATTGTGGTTGCCTTGCTGTTTGCGCCGATGTCGGCGTTTGCCTCGTCCCATTGCAATTTTTCGGCGCCGCGCAATCTGCAGGCCGATCTCACCGGTGTGCGTGCCGTTCGAATCGAGGTCAATAGCCATGATTTGCACCTGAAAGGTGTCGTCGGCACCCCGGGGTTGAACGCTAGCGGGCGTGCGTGTGCTTCGGATCAATCGGCACTGGATGGCCTGCAGATCACCCAGCGTCGTGAAGGCGATCAGTTGCTGCTGGAACTCGGCGGCAACAGTCATTCTTCCTTCAAGCTTTTGGGCAGCTCGTATACGTATCTCGAAATCACCATGCAGTTGCCGCCGAACGTACCAGTGACGGTGAACGTGGGTTCTGGCGATGCCGACGTGACCGGCTTGCAGCAACTACAGGGACAGGTGGGCTCGGGTGATCTGACGGTCAGCCAACTCACTGGCAAGTTCGGTGCAAGCGTGGGCTCGGGCGACATCAACGCGTCTGACATCGGCAGCCTTGATCTTGGTTCGGTCGGCTCGGGTGACTTCAACGCTCGTGGCATCAAGGGCGATGCGCGGATCGGCAGTATCGGTTCCGGCGACGTGGACCTGCGCGACGTCGGAGGCAACGTGCATGCCGATACGCTGGGTTCGGGCGATCTCAAAGTGGGCAATGTCGCGGGCGATTTCAGCCTCGGCGCCAAGGGTAGTGGCGATGTCAGTCATTCGGGCGTAAAGGGCAAGCTCAGTGTGCCGCGAGATGACGATTGACGAACTGGCACTGGTCAAGCCAACCAGCGCATGACCAGATAGACCAGCGGTGCACATATCAGCAGAAATGGAACCGACACCCGATGCAGTTGGTGCAGGCTGTTTGGCTGGCGTGCCAGGCGCAGCGCAATCAGGTTGGCCAGCGAACCGACGGCGGCACCGTAGCCGCCCACGTTCACGGCAACTGCGAGCGCCATGGTGTCTGGTACGCGATCAAGCAGCAGTACCGTGGCGGGCACGTTGCTGATCAGTTGCGCCGCGACAATGCCGCCGATGTAGATCGTCAATGGATGGGTGAAATCGAGCCGTTCCAACGCATGCTGTACCAGCGGCAGCTCGGCGAAGTGGCCCAGGCCGAGAAAGATCACGGCGAAGGTGGCCAGCAACAGCCAGTCAATTTCGAGCAGGGTGCGCCGGCGCAACAACGCGAATGAAAGCGCCAGCAGCAGCGCACCCCAAACAGCATGGCCGGCTTCCATCAGCAGGATCATCGCCAGCAAGGCGAGCATGGAGAGTGCTGCCAGCGAGACAGAAATGGAGTTGCGTTCGATTTTCGAATGATCCAGATCGACGCGGCCTCGTGGCAGCCAGAACCAGGTCAGTATCAGCACCAGCCCAAGCATCACCATCACCACTGGCAACATGGTCCAGACGAAGGCCATGAAGGAGATGCCTGCGTGCTGCCACAGCAGCAGGTTTTGCGGATTGCCGATCGGGCTCAGCGCCGAGCCGGCATTTACTGCCAGTGCTTCCAGAATCACCATGCGCATCAACGGCAACTTGCATATGCCGGCGAGGGTGATGGTCAGCGGCACCAGCAGAAACAGGCTCACATCATTGGTCAGCACCATCGACAGGATTGCCGTGATGCAGATCAGCAGCAGGCCAAGACTGCGCATGGAATGCATGCGCGCTGCCAACATTGCCGCCAGGCGCTGGATCAGCCCGCTATCGCGAATGCCCTGGATGGCGATCAGCAAGCCGAGCAGACCAGCCAGAGTGGGTACGCGCAGCCAGTGGCGGTAATCGGCCAGTGGTTGCGGGTCCACCAGCGCGAGAATGATCGCCAGTGCCGCGAAGGCTGCAAGCATCCATTCGTTCTTTAGCCAGGTCCGCCAGTTCCGCGATGTCTGCGTTGTTGGACTCACGCTCACCAACCGGTCGTGGTGATCGAGGTGATCACCAGTCACTCAACGCTTCAAGTTCACAGAGGGTCTTCCAGCTCGACCGCGCACGCACGAGGTCGGCCAGCGTCTTTAGCGCGGGCCACTCGGTGGCTGGACGAGGCATGTTGCGCGACCAGCGCATCAGCATTGTGAGAAGCAGATCGGCGCCAGAGAAATTGGCACCGAGCAGGTAGGGTCCGTGATCTGAGAGTTGGGAATTGAGCAGGTCCCATGCGCTCTCGATCTTTTTCTGCAATGCCTTGCGTACCTTGCTCTCGTGTTCATCGGTGCCGAGGTCGGCCGGGTAGAACCAGAGCCGGTAGGTCGACATCAGGCTGTTGCTGAGATAGACGATCCATTGCAGCCAGGCCTCGCGCTCCGGCGTGCCGGGAGCCGGGGCGAGCTGCGCTTGCGGATGGCGCTCGGCCAGCATCATCAGTATGGCCGCCGACTCCGAGCGTGCCCGGCCATCGATGATCAGCGTGGGCACGATGCCTTGCGGATTGAGCCTGAGATAGTCGGGGCGGTGTTGCGCATCGGCTGCAAAATCGACCAGACGCAATTCATGCGGCGCGCCTATTTCCAGCAGTGCCAGATGTACCACCATGCTGGCGGCACCCGGGGAGTAGTAGAGCGTATACATGGCCAGCCTGATCGATGAATGATGAGAGGATCTTGCAGTCGCGCCCCGGTATCTGCAAGCACGTCGGCATGGCCGCTCAGCCTTCCCGCAGCAGGCGCATCGGCGGTGTATGCACCACCTTGTGCGTGCCGACGAGTCCGAACAGCATCACCACCAGCGCCGCCGATAACGCGCCGAGCACGAGTGGCAACACGGGCGGTATGAAGCCGGCGATATGGAACACCGCGTGGCCCAGCCACAGTCCGGCACCGGCAGCACCCAGCGCGGATGTAACGCCGGCAATCAGGCCGAGCAAGGCGAATTCGCAAGCGGCAGCCACGCGCAACTGGCAGCGCCGTGCGCCAAGCGTGCGCAGCAGGGCAGCTTCATGGCGACGTTCAGCCGCACTGGCGGCCAATGAGGCGGCGAGTACCAGGGCGCCGGCCAGCAGGCTGAAGCCGAGGATCCAGCGCACCGCATTGCCGACGCGATCGACGATCTCGCGCACGCGGTCGAGCAGCGAATCCACATCGACCAGACTGAGGTTGCTGTAGTCGCGCGACAGTTGAGCCAGCGCCTTGGCGTGACCCGGCGGCAGATAGAAGCTGGCCAGCCAGGTATGCGGCAATTCACCGGCGTGCGCAGGATCGAGCAGGAGGAAGAAATTGACTCGGAACGAACTCCAGTCAACCTTGCGAATGCTGCTCACCTTGGCGTTGATCCGACCCTCGCCGACGTCGAAGCCGAGCGTGTCGCCGAGCTTGAGTCCGAAACGATCGCGCCAGGTTGTATCGATCGACACTTCGGCCTGGGCGGGATCTGTCCCGGCCCATTGCCCGGCGATCAATTGATTAGACGGCGGCAGATCATTCGACCACGACAAGCGCAATTGGCGGTCGGCCCATTCGCTGGCACGCTCGTCCTCGAAATGAATTTGATCGATCGGCTGCCCGTTGATCGCGGTGAGCTTGCCGATGGCCAGTGGCAGCATGTTGAGCTTTTCGCCGCTGATCCCGGCCAGTGCCTGCTCGAATGCGGCGCGTTGATCGTTCTGCAGATTGAGCGCAAACCAGTTTGGCGTATCCGCTGGTAACTCCTGTCGCCAGCCTTGCAACAAAGCCGGCGCGACGATGGCCAGCAGTAGCAGGGCACACAAGCCCAGGCTCAGCGAGGTGGCCTGGATCAGACTCAGCGTGCGTCGACGCGCCAGCGCGGCCAGTCCGAGGCGAAGCGCAGGATGCGCTCCGGGCGCCACACGGCGCGCAGCCCATAGCAGCAGGGCTGCGAGCGGTACGGCGACCAGCGCCACACCGAGCAGGCTGGTGGCGAGGATGCCGGCGAGCTTCAGCGAGCTGCTCTGCGCCCAGATCAAGGCCAACGCAACAACGGCCGGAATCAGATACAGCACATCAAAGCGACGCGCACGCGCTACGGCACTCTGCCGGAACACGGCAACCGGGGGCACCTCGGCCAGTCGCGCCAGCGGTGGCAGCGCGAAACCGACCAGTACGGCGATACCCATTGCCGCTGCAGCCAGTGAAGGTGCGATGGGCAGATTCGTGGGTATCTGACCGAACAGCTGACTGGCCAGCATCCAGGCGAGTTGCGACAAGCCAAGCGACAGTCCCAGACCCAGCGCGGCAGCTGGCAGCGTAAGTGCGCCGAGTGTGCCCAGCAGCAGGCCGAGCACATGACGACGTGACGTGCCCAGTGCACGCAAAAGCGCGACTTCCGTCGTCTTGCGCCGCGCATAGCGCTGCGCCGATAGCGCAATCGCAACGCCGGCGAGCAGCGCCGACAGCAAGGCAGTGAGGCGCAGAAACGCACTGGCCCGATCAAAGGCGCTGCGCATGCGTTCCTGGTTTTGTTCCGGCGTGATCAACTCGGCACCTTGTGGCAGCGTGGTGGATTGAACCCAGTCACGCCACGCCTGGACGGATGTCGGTTCTCCGGCAAGCAGCAATCGATGACGGGCTCGGCTGCCCTTGCCGAGCAGGCCGGCCTGTTCGGCATCAACCAGGCTCATCAAGGCGCGTGGCGCCAGCGCCAGCAACTGGCCGCCGTCCGGTTCGCGCACCAGTTCCGCGGCAATCCGCAATTGACGACCACCAAGCTGGACCAGATCACCCGCCTTGAGCTTCAAGGCAACCATCGCGCGTTGATCGAGATAGACCTCGCCGGGGCCTGGTGCATGGCTGATATGTTGCTTGCCCTGGCCATCGCCCAATTCCAGGGTGCCGCGCAGCGGATAGCGCGAATCCACCGCCTGCACATCGAGCAGCTGGGTTTGCTCATGCGCAAAGGCAACGCTGGGGAAGCTGGCGGTTCGACTGATGGCGAGTTTCTGGCTTGCCGCATGGTCTGCAAACGATGCCGGCAAAGCCTGCGGCGACGCCATGCCGATATCGCCACCGATCAACTCGGCAGCGCTGGCCAGCATGCCGCGCTCGATCCGCGCCGCCAGCGTGGCGACCACGCCCAGCGCAACCACGGCCAGCACCAGCGAAGCGGCCAGCGTACGCAGTTCGGGCAGGTGCCATTCACGGCGCAGATTGCGCAAGGCCAACAGCCAAAGTCTCATGCGTTCGTTTCCACATCGGCTGTCAGCACGCGACCTTCATCCAGTTCGATATGCCGGTCGCAACGTGCCGCCAGAGTGGCATCGTGGGTGACCAGCACCAAGGTGGTGTGATGATCACGATTGAGAGCGAACAGCAGGTCGCAGATATGGTGGCCGGTGCGTTGATCCAGATTGCCGGTAGGTTCGTCGGCGAACAACACACGCGGGCCATGCACATAGGCGCGAGCGATAGCAACTCGTTGCTGTTCGCCGCCGGAAAGCTGGGCTGGATAATGTCGATGCCGTGCGCCGAGGCCGGTTGCCTTGAGCGCCTCACGCGCACGTTGGCGGGCATCGCGCTGGCCTTCCAGTTCCAGCGGCAGCATCACGTTTTCCTCGGCAGTCAGCGCCGGCAGCAAGTGGAATGACTGGAACACGAAGCCGACCAGCTTGCGCCGCAGGTTGGCACGGGCTTCTTCGTCCAGTTTCTCCAAGGCGTGGCCATCGAGCTGGATTTGGCCGGAACTTGGCGTGTCCAGTCCGGCCAGCAGACCGAGCAGGGTGGTCTTGCCCGAGCCGGAGGCGCCGACAATCGCAAAGCTCTCGCCAGTGCGGATGCTCAGGCTGACATCACGCAAAATATCCAGCTTGCCCTCGGGGCCGATGACCGACTTGCTAACATCGCAGGCCTCAAGCAGTGGATGGGAAGACTCACTCATGCGTCGATGCCTTTGGTGGCTGGTCTTGTTGTGTGGAATCGGCAGCGCCCAAGCCGCGCCGAAAGCCGTGCTGGTGCTGGGTGACTCGCTGTCCGCCGCGCACAACATACCGGTGGAGTCCGGCTGGGTGCATCTGCTCGATGCGCGTCTTGCCAAGATGGTGCCGAAGTGGACTGCGGTCAATGCCAGCATCAGCGGTGAGACCTCGATCAGTGGTCGCAATCGCCTGCCGGCCCTGCTCGACAAATATCGACCGGCGGTGCTGGTGATCGAGCTGGGCGCCAACGATGGCTTGCGCGGATTGCCGCTGTCGACTTTGCGCGACAACCTGACGGCGATGATCGAGTTGGCGCAGAAGCACAAGATTCGCGTGTTGCTGTTGGGCATCGAGCTGCCAGTGAACTACGGCCCGCAATATCGCGACGGCTTGCGTGCGGTGTATGCCGATCTTGCTGCCAGCAAGCATGTGGCACTGGTGCCGTTTCTGCTCGATGGCGTTGCTCTTGACCCGAGCCTGATGCAGAACGATGGTCTGCATCCGTTGGCACAAGCCGAGCCCAAAGTGCTTGAGACGGTATGGCAGAAGTTGAAGCCGTTGCTCGATTGAGTGGCTTCAGACAACGCGTGCTGAACGCTGGAGCACACTTTCACAACCTCATCACTGCCTTGCCGGTTAGATTTTCACATATGTGAAGCCACGGAGGTCGAGAACATGACGATGCATGATGAACAGGCGGGTTTGATTCTTCTGGTTGAGGACAATCGCCAGATCGCTGAGATGGTTGGGGAGTTCCTCGAGCGGCGCGGTTATTCGATCGACTTTGCCGCCGATGGCGTGAGCGGTTTGCATCTGGCGGTATCCAACAGCTACGACGTGATCGTGCTGGACCTGATGTTGCCCGGCCTGGACGGGCTTGAGGTATGCCGCAAGCTACGCAAGGAAGCCAAGAAATCCACGCCGGTATTGATGTTGACCGCACGCGACACGCTGGAAGACAAGCTTGTCGGCCTTGAAGCGGGCGCCGATGACTATCTGGTCAAGCCGTTTGAGGTCCGCGAACTGGAAGCACGTCTGCGTGCATTGATCCGCCGTGATCGCCGTCAGGTGTCTACCGAAATACTTACGGTGGGTGACATGACCCTGGATACGGCCACCTTGCAGTTGACCCGAGATGGTCAGGAACTGGTCGTTTCGCCGATCGGCCTCAAACTGCTGGCGATTCTGATGCGCGAGTCGCCACGAGTGGTGAGCCGCCGCGATATCGAGCGCGAAATCTGGGGCGACACACTGCCTGATTCCGATACATTGCGCTCGCATTTGTACAATTTGCGCCGAGTCATCGACAAACCCTTCGCACATCCCCTGTTACACACGATCCATTCGGCCGGTTATCGCCTCGCGGATCTTGAATCAGAGGTGGCATCGACTGCCCAGACGGTGTGAGCCCAACACAGCGAAGGCAAGAGATGGACACGAGGGTAAAAGCAGTCGCCCAACAAAAGGGAGCCTTTCGCCGGCGCATTGCGTGGGTGTTCGGGCTGCAGATGCTTGCCGTGTCCATCGTTTGCATCATGGGTATCTACAATGTGGCGCCGATGGCAGCCGTGATCCTGGTGGTTGTGACCACTACCGTGGTTGCGTGGTTGGCTATGCGGCGGGAGTGGCGGCCGGTGCGTGCGCTGGCACGATTGGTGAATCGCTGGGATGGGCAAAGCTCGGACGGTCCCGATGCCCGGCGGCTGGAGCAACTGTCAACGCATGCCGACCCCGACATCGCCTCGCTTGCGCATGGCGTGCGAGGCTTTGCGCGACGCATCGTCGGCTACAACCAGCGTGAGCGCAATTTCACCCGCGATGCCAGTCACGAGTTACGCAGCCCGCTGACGGTCATCAAGATGTCGGTGGACATGCTCGGCGACGAGGACGGTATCAGCGAATTCGGTATGCGTTCGGTGCAGCGAATCAAACGCGCCAGTCTGGAGATGGAGGCTCTGGTCGAGACGTTGTTGATACTCGCGCGCGAAACCAACGAGAGCCTCGACAATGAACACTTTGTGGTCAACGACGTATTGCGCCAGCAGATTATTGCGACACGCGAGCTGCTGATCGGGCGTCCGATCCAGTTGCAACTGGATGAGCCGGTGCAGTTTGCCTTGCAGGGCTCGTCACGCGCTTTGTCGGTGCTGTGTTGGCAGCTGGTCCGCAACGCCTGTCAGCAGATGGAGCAAGGACGTATTGTGCTGACAGTGTTGCCCGGCGTGATCAGTGTCAGCAATCAATCCCAGTCGACCTCGCAGGATGAGCTCGATCGACCCCAGGCGAACAGTGCGAGCCGGCATGGATTCGAACTGGCCATTGCCAAGCGCATCAGCGAGCGATTCGGCTGGCCGCTTGAGTTGCTGACTCGACCTGATGGCGAAAATGTCGCGCGAATCCACTTTCCCAGCACGCTTGACGTCTCGCAAGGCCCCTCGGAAACGGACGTCAACAGGCGCTCGCAATGAGTGGTTGCGAAAAAACCGCCTAGCTACTGCGACCGAAGGAATTGCACGTGTTGTGACCGTCTTCAGGCGTCCGTGTCGGCGGCGCGCCCCGACCAAATCCGGGTCATCAGCTCACCAAAATCCCCGAATTTGGCCGTAACGCACCTTGTCACGAATGCCTGGCGACAGTTTCGCTACGGCAGTCGGATTTTTCACAACCTCTGACCGCCGTTGTTTTCACGGTTGCTGTTTGTAGCTGACCAGCTCCATCGTCAAATCGCCGCCATCACTCTGCGAGAGTTTTACTGGCAACAGGTATTTGCCCGGCACGTACCAGGCGCTGAAGCCGCGCTCGGCATCGGTTCGATCAACGCGCACGGCATCGAAGTTGCCGGCCGGCACTTGCACGGCCTGTTTGTCGGTGACCTTGAAGCTCTGGGTCTGCACTTCCTGTTTCACAGCGACGGGCAATTCGATTTTTTGCTTGTCGCTTTGCAACGCAAGGCCAAGCGCCAGCGGTGTGGTGTTGCGTTCGACCATGCCCGGGACGCTGGCATAGGTTTTCTTGCCACGGCCATCGTCCACACTGACCTGTTTTGCCTCCCAATCGACGTGCAGATCGCGATGCTTGTTCTTGAGTGCCGATTTCAACTCGTATTCGTAGCTGATCGCCTCGGGCACGTTGCCTTTCCAGCGGAAGTGCGAGGTTTCGGAGACATCGGCGCCAAGTACGGCAGCAATGCCAGCTGTGCCCTTTACGTCCTTGCTGTAAATCCATTCGCCGTTGGCACCAGCATGCAAGTTGACGGTGGCCTGGCCAATCGCGGCATCACCCTGCAGGACCTTATAGATGGCAGTGAAGCCAGTGGGTGTGCTGGCCTGCGTGACGGTTGGCAGGCCAAGCAGCAAGCTCAGGCCTAGAGTGCGCGCAAATGCTGATCGAATATTCATCGTTCAAGTTTGCTGCGCGCGCGCTGAACCGGCTTTAAGGCAGCACTGATCAGGTATCACCGTTGCCTTGAGGCAACAAGCCGCTCTCGCCCAGATGCAGCGGTGCATGCAGTGGTTTGCTGTCGTAAAGCGGCGCAGAAGCACTCCATTGCAATCGCCCATTTGCCATCGCAGTGAGCACGCTGGGCAGCAGTCGATGTTCCAGTGGCAGCAGTCGCTGCGCCAGGGACTCTTCGTTGTCGCCCGACTGGACCGTCAGCCGAGCCTGCGCGATCACCGGGCCGCCATCGAGTTCGGCAGTGACGAAGTGCACGCTGGCACCGTGTTCGTGATCCCCAGCTTCAAGTGCGCGGCGGTGCGTATGCAGACCGCGATATTTTGGTAGCAGCGAAGGGTGGATATTGATGATCCGTCCAATCCACGGCTGCAGTGCCTCGCCATCGATGATGCGCATGAAGCCAGCCAACACCAACAGGTCGGCACCGCTGGCACGAATTCGCTCGAACAAGTCGAGATCGTAGCTGCGCCGATCGGGATAGCCGCGTGGACTCAGTGCCAGTGTGGATATGTTGGCCGCTTCGGCCAGACGCAAGGCGCCAGCATCGGCTCTGTCGCTGCCCACCAGCACGAACTCGACTGGCAGTTCTCCGCGCTCGTGTGTCGCAAGCAGTGCGGCGAGATTGCTGCCGCGCCCGGAGGCAAGCACGGCAACCTTGGGAAGTGGACGGGTCATCGACAAATTGTGATCAGATCAGCTGATGTGCACGCGCTCGTCGCCCTGTGCGGGCACGACCTCACCGATCACCGAGCTGGCCAGGCCATGCTGCTGCAGCAACGTCGAGACCGCACTCACGGCATCAGCGGGCAGGATGATGGTGAAGCCGATGCCGCAGTTGAAGGTGCGCCACATTTCCTCGCGCGCCACGTTGCCCTCGCGCATCAACCAGTCGAACACCGGTGGCAACACGATGGTCGAGGCGTCGAGCGCAATGCCCAGGCCATCCGGCACGACGCGAATGATGTTTTCCTTGAGGCCGCCGCCGGTGATGTGGGCCATGCCATGCACTTGGCCGGCATGCGCACGCAACAACTCAAGCATCGGCTTCACGTAGATCGTGGTCGGCATCATCAACGCATCGGCCAGCTTCACGCCGTTCAGATCGAGATCCAGAGGATTGCCTGCGCGTTCGAGGATCTTGCGCACCAGCGAATAGCCGTTCGAGTGCGGGCCGCTGGAGGCCACGCCGAGGACCACGTCGCCGGCCACGATCGACTCGCCCGTCAGCATCTGTGATTTTTCCACCGCGGCGACGGTGAAGCCGGCCAGATCGTATTCACCCGGCGCGTACATGTCGGGCATCTCGGCGGTCTCGCCGCCGATCAGCGCGCAACCCGCCAGTTCGCAACCTCGGGCAATACCACCGACTACCGCTGCGGCAGTGTCCACGTCCAGTTTGCCGGTAGCAAAATAGTCGAGGAAGAACAGCGGTTCGGCACCTTGTACCAGCACGTCGTTGACGCACATGCCAACCAGGTCGATGCCGATGCTGTCGTGCCGATCGAGAACCTGAGCCAGCTTCAGTTTGGTGCCGACGCCGTCGGTGCCGGAGACCAGCACTGGTTCCTTGTAGCGACCGGAAAGGTCGAACAGGCCTCCAAAACCGCCCAGCCCACCCATGACTTCGGGGCGTAACGTGCGCTTGACCAGCGGCTTGATACGTTCGACCAAGGCATTGCCAGCGTCGATATCGACGCCTGCGGCGCGGTAGGTGAGGGCGTCAGACATGGCAAAAACCGGCGTGGGTGAAACGTGCAAGTTTAGCAGCAAGTGGCAATTCTGCCTGCTTTCGCGCCAGCTTTACGTCTATTTGTGGGGCGCGCCGATGGACGCTGGCAGCACGATTGGGCAGACTTCCATGCTTACCACCCAAATCAAGTTGTCCGCCTCCATGCGCCTGCCCCTACTGTTGCTCTTCACCTTGCTGCTCGGCTCGTCTATCTGGCCTGCGGTGCATGCCCAGGAATCCAGCTCGCCATATTCGGTCACCGTGCCGGTAGCTGATACCACCGAAGCACAGCGTAATCAGGCTTTCGCCATGGCGTTGAGTCAGGTGATGACCCGCGTTGCCGGTGGACAGGACCTGCGGGGCAAGTCCGGATATAACGATGCGTTGCAGAACGCCACCTCGCTGGTGCAAAAATTCCAGTACCAGAAAGCGGCCACCGGGTTGGTGCTCAGTGTGGATTTTGCGCCGGCTTCAGTACGTCGACAGATCAAGCAGCTGGGTGTTACCAGTGCGGGGATCAAACCGCCGGTACTGTTGCTGGTGCAGAACAGCGAAGGGCAGCTGATGGACCAATCTGCGCTGGGCGGTCTGGCGACCGCGGCGGCAGCCCGCGGTACCAATGTGGTCTATCCCGAAGCCGGGGCCCAGCCGGATCTGGCCAGTATCGCGGCCGTCGATCCTGCTGCGATGGCCACACTCAATCAGCGCTACAACACCGGCCTCGTATTATTGGGCAAGCTGGCCGGTGGCACAGCCAAGTGGACCCTGATTTCCGGCGGTCAAGCGCAGCAATGGAGCAGCCAGAGCCTTGACGAGGACAGCTTGCTGACTGCTGCCGGCGACGGCATGGTCGATCGTCTCGGGCAGCAGCTCAACGTGATCGGCTCCACCCCCACGCAGGGCAAGCTGTGGGTCAGCGGGCTGGACTCGGCCGAGGACTACGCCAGCCTGCTTGCCACGCTGAATGCGGATCCGGCGGTGCAGCAGGTCACCACCGTCAGTGCGCGTAACGACGGCGTGCTGCTCGATATCAAGGCCAATCTGCCAATGAGCGGACTGGCCGCGAACCTGGCCGCTGGTGGTCGGATGCTGCTTCAGGGCGAGCCGCATGACGGGGCTGACGCCAATCTTCGCTGGCTGCATTGATGAATCATCCCCATGGCGGATCGTTGGGTCTGATGCACGCCGTCGCCAACCTGGCCCATTTGTTTGCAACAGGTGCATCCCGTTGAACCAGCAAAACTCCCGCTACTGGCAGATGTTCGCGATCATCGCGGTGATCGTGTTTCTGATCTGGCTGCTGGGGCCGGTGCTGATGCCGTTCGCCGTCGCGGCGATGCTGGCCTACTTGGGCGATCCGCTGGCCGATCGGCTGGAGCATATGGGGCTGAACCGAACCTTATCAGCGAGCATCGTGTTCACAGTGTTGCTGCTGGCGGTGATCGGCGTGTTGCTCCTGCTGATTCCGCTGATCTCCCGACAGATTGAAAATTTCATCGAGTATTCGCCGCATTACGCGGCTTGGGCGCAGCAGACCGCCTGGCCATGGTTGCAGACAAAGCTGCACCTTGATCCGCGCATGTTCGACAGCGACCGCCTGTTGGAGGCCATCAAGGAGCATGTGGGTTCGATTGGTGGCGTGGCGGCAGTCGTGCTCGGCAAGGTCACGCATTCGGGCGCAGGCATCGTGCTGTGGCTGACCAACCTGGTGCTGATTCCGGTGGTCGCGTTCTATCTGTTGCGCGACTGGGATCGCATGGTGGCGAAGATCGACCAGATGCTGCCGCGTTCGATCGAGCCGACCGTCGCCCACCTGGCGCGCGAATCGGACAACATCCTTGGTGCTTTCGTGCGCGGCCAGTTGCTGGTGATGCTGGCGCTGGGCACTTTCTACGGCGTCGGGTTGGGGCTGATCGGTTTGTCGGTGGGTTTGCTGATCGGCATGGTTGCCGGCTTGTTGAGTTTCGTGCCCTATCTCGGCTTCATGATCGGTTTTGTCGCGGCGATCATTGCTGCGCTGGTGCAGTTCGGCGACTGGACCCATCTGCTGCTGGTTTGCGGCGTATTTGCGGTGGGGCAGTTGCTGGAAGGCTATGTACTGGTGCCCAGGCTGGTCGGCAACAAGATCGGCCTGCACCCAGTAGCGGTAATGTTTGCGGTGCTGGCGGGTGGCTATCTGTTCGGTTTCCTCGGTGTTTTGCTGGCGTTGCCGGCGGCGTCGGTGATCGTGGTGCTGATGCGTTATCTGCTTGAGCGCTACCGGCTCAGCGAGTTGTACAACGAAGCGGGCGAGCAGGATCCGGCGCTGGCCGCGCACGTCGACATCGACGTGCATCGCGATGACGAGGCCGATCCCACCGCCGTGCCGCCGCCGGCGGACCAGGCCGAATCATGATTCCGCAATTGCCGCTGGCGTTGCGCTGGCCGCGTCGTCAGCGCTTTGAACATTTCCACGCTGGCGCCAATGCTGCGGCACTGGCTGCTGTGCGAATGCTGGCGGCAGAGCAGGACGCGCCTTGGATTTATCTGCACGGCGCGGCGGGCAGTGGTCGAAGCCATCTGCTGGTAGCAGCGTGTCATCAGGCCAATACAGTCGGACGCACCGTGCAATATTTGCCGCTGGCCAGTCTCGGTGATCCGGTTGCGGCAATCCGTGGTGTGGCCGGCAGCGAGCTGCTGGCACTGGACGACTTGCAGGCTATCGCCGGTAATCGCGACGCCGAGCACGCGTTGTTCGATCTGTATAACCGCACCCGCGCCGAAGCCGGCAGCTTGTTATTCGCTGCCGACGCCACACCGCAGCAACTGGGAATCGAATTGCCCGACCTGCGCTCCCGCCTAGGTGCCTGCACGCAGTTCGCGCTGAAGTCGCTGGATGACACGGAGCGGCGTGAAGTACTGAAAGCCCAGGCAGCGCTGCGTGGTTTGCAGCTCGATGATGCGGTGCTGGATTGGCTTTTTACCCGCTACGCGCGCGATCTCGGTGCGCTGCTGGATTTGCTGGACAAGCTGGACCAGGCCTCGCTCGCGGCGCAGCGGAAAATCACCGTTCCGTTTCTGCGCGAGTTTCTACGTGAATCGGGCGAGTCGGTTCTCTGATCAGACGCATTTGACGAAAAAGGCGCCCGCAGGCGCCTTTCCTTCGTAACCGCTGGAATCGTCGCTCAGATCTTGAGCAGCTCCGGCGTCGCCTGCTGGCCGATTGCGTCGACCAGACCTTTGGCCACGTTGAGGTTGCCGGCAATGATATTGCCGCTGGCGGGGATGCCGTCACGACCGGCGAAATCGCAGTAGCGACCACCGGCCTCGTGCACCAGCAATACACCGGCGGCCATATCCCACGGCTTCAGGCCGATCTCGAAATAGCCGTCGTAACGGCCGGCGGCGGTATAGGCCAGGTCCAGCGCAGCGGAGCCAGAACGACGGATGTCTTCGGCCTGGCCGAGAATCGCGCGGGTCATGTCGAGCTGGCTATTCAGGTGCGCGCGCTGGCGAAACGGAAAACCGGTGCCGATCATCGCGCCGCCGAGGTTCTCGCGTTTGGAAACGCGCATGCGGCGGTCGTTGATATAGGCGCCATCACCCTTGCTGGCGGTGAACAGCTCATCGCGAAGCGGGTCGTAAACCACCGCATGAATCGGCACGCCCTTTTCCAGCAGGGCGATCGACACGCTGAAGTGCGGGATGCCACGCAGGTAGTTGTGGGTGCCGTCGAGCGGGTCGATCACCCAGCACAGCGGACCCTTGCCGATCTGCCCGCTTTCCTCGCCGAGGATGGCGTGGTCGGGATAGGCACGGCGCAGTTCCTTGATGATTTCCGCTTCGGCCAGCTTGTCCACTTCGGAGACGAAGTCGAGCTGCTGCTTTTCGACGACATTGAGGCCGTCGATGCGGTTCATGTAGCGCAGGATGATGTTGCCTGCAGAACGGGCGGCGCGCGCCGCGATCGTGACGTGAGGTCGGGCCATGGGTATCGACTTTGGAAGAGAGCGGGGTTGCGGTCGGCGATTCTAGCAGAGGCGGGGCTTCAGAACCTGTCTGCAGCCTTGCCAGCGCCACGGGGCTGGGCGGCTATCCGTTATCCTTGGCGGTGATTTCACCACTTCGGTTGCCCCATGACTGCTCTTTCCGACCTCGCCAGCCGCATCCGCTATGTGCTGGTGCGTACCTCGCATCCCGGCAATATCGGCAGTGCGGCGCGGGCCATCCGTACCATGGGCTTCGAGCGGATGGAGCTGGTGACGCCGGCCCAATTTCCCGATCGTGAGGCCAACGCGCTGGCCGCGGGTGCCGATGAGGTACTGGAAAACGCCGGCGTGCATGAGGAGCTCGTCGATGGCCTGGCTGGAACCAGCTTCGCTCTCGGGCTGTCGGCGCGGCGACGCGGCATCACCTTGCCGGAGCTGTCCCCGCGTGAGGCGGCGTTGCAGGTATTGGCAGCCGCGGCGCGTGGCGAACAGGTGGCCTTGGTGTTCGGCAACGAGCGCAACGGATTGGCAAACGAGGAACTGGCGCGCTGTCACGCGATGGTGCGGATTCCCAGCGTCGACGATTTCAGCTCGCTCAACCTGTCGCAGGCGGTGCAGGTGATGGCATATGAGCTGCGTGTGGCGATGCTGCAGGAGGCACCTGTCGCCCCGCCGCCGCCCATTCACGACGAGCCGCCAGCCGATGCGGCGCAGATGGAAAAATTCTACGAACACCTCGCGCAGTCACTCGACGATATCGAGTTCCACAAAGGCCGCGAACCGACCACCATCATGCTGCGCCTGCGCAAGCTGTTTCAGCGTGCCCAGCCGGATGCACGCGAGCTGCGCGTATTGCACGGCATTCTGGCCGATGCGCAGCGCATGGCTGAGCTGGCCAAAGGCAAGGCGAAAAACCTGTAGGAGCGCACCCTGTGCGCGAACGCTTTTGATTTTGATGTGAGATCGATGCCATAGTGCTTTCGTGCGCAGGGTGCGTTCCTACAGCTTCAGGTGCGCTCCTACTGCTCGTCTTCAGCCAGATCCATCGACGGCGCCGGCGTGACCAGAAGCTTGTCGATACGCGCACCATCCAGGTCGACCACTTCGAAACGGATGCCGTGCCACGCGAACACTTCGCCCACCTGCGGCACATGCTCCAGCGCAGTCATCACCATGCCGGCGGCGGTGCGGTATTCGTGTTCTTCTTCGCCCGGCAGCTGGTTGACCTGCAGCAACTCGCGCAGGTCATCGGCGGACAGGCTGCCGTCGATCAGCCAGCTGCCATCGGCACGCTGCACGATCGGTGCACTGTCGTCGGCACTGTTGTGGCCAATCTGACTGGCACCGACCACGGCTGCGAGCAAGTCGTTGACCGTGACCACGCCTTCGATATCGCCGTATTCGTCGACCACCAGCGCCAACGGCGTTTCGGCGTCGCGAAATTCCTCCAGCAGATCCAGTGCGCGGGCGGTGGCCGGTACAAACAATGGTTTGGACAGGTGCTCGAACATCTCCAGCTTGCCCTCGGCAAAGCTGTGCAGCAGGCGCTTGACCTCGACCACACCGACCACGTCACTCTCGTCACCGCGGTAAACCGGGTAACGTGAGTACGGCGTTTCGCGCAGCACGTCGATGTTGTCCTCGCGGCTGCCGGCAATGTCCAGCCAGGCGATACGCATGCGCGGCGTCATCACGCTGTCGACGGTGCGATCACCTAGGCGCAGCACACGGTTGACCATGTTGTGCTCGTCGGCATCCAGCACGCCTTGCTCGGCGCTCTCGGCCACCAGCATGCGGATCTCGTCTTCGGTGACTACTCCGCGACCGTGCGGATTGACCCGCGCCAGCTTGAGCAGCAGGTTGCTCGATTCGTTCAACAGCCACACGAACGGCGCGGTGATGCGCGACAGCACCAGCATCGGGAGCGCCACGTAGGACGAAAACGTTTCCGGCGCGGCGAGAGCCAGTCGCTTGGGGACCAGCTCGCCGATCACGATCTGCATGAACGAGATGATGACGAAACCGAGCACGATGCCGATGATGCGAGCATACGGCACCAGCCAGGCGGCACCGCTGTTGCGCAGGCTGTCGGCGAACTGGCCGCCAAGCGCGTCACCGGCCACCGAACCGGTGATCAGCATGACCAAGGTGATGCCGACCTGCACGGTGGAGAGGAAGTGCTCCGGCGCTTCGGCATGACGCAAGGCGGTAGCGTAGCGACGGCTGTTCTTGGCCATTTGCCTGAGCCGGCTCTTGCGTGAGGCGACGAGTGCCATTTCCGACAAGGCAAAGAAGCCGTTGCACAGGGACAGGACGAGGACGAACGCGATTTCGGTCAGCATCGCGGCAGGATTTGGGGTGACATATGACGCAGTGTAAGGGTAGCGGGGCCCTTAGTTCACCTGGTCGTTTTTTTGGGTGTGGTGCGAGGGGCTGCAGGCGTCCTGTAACATAACCGTCATTCCGTTACCTCAGGCATGGCCCCGATGTTTTCACTGCAGACGATTTTCGGCAAAGGCGACAAGTTCTATGGCCTGCTGGAACAGAGTGCCGCGACGGTCTGCGAAAGCGCCAGTGCCTTGTCCGATTTGCTCAACAACCCCAGCGACAAGCCGATGATGGCGCCGTTTGCATCCACTCGCGCCCGCGAGAAGGAGCTGGCTGCACAGATCAGTGAGGGCCTGGTCAACACCTTCGTCACCGCACTGGATCGCGAGGATATCGAGGCGCTGAACTCGGCGCTGTACAAGATCCCCAAGAGCATCGAAAAGTTCGTCGAACGCTACGAAATCGTGCACGAGCGCATGCAGGGCATCGATTTTGCCCAGCGTGTGCTGGTACTCAGGCAATCCACCGAAGTGGTCGCGGAGATGATCGGTGAACTCCGGCGCGGCCTGCGTATCGACAAGGTCAAGCCGATGCAGGATCGGCTGCAGGCGCTGGAGTCCGAAGGCGACCGCATGCTGCTGGCGCCGTATCGTGCGCTCTACATGATGGAAGGCGGCGACGTAATGCGCGCAGTGCTGGCCAAGGACTTGTTCGAGCTGATCGAGAAAGCCATCGACAAGTGTCGCGATGTGGGCAACATCGTCTACACGATCGTGCTGAAGAACTCCTGAGGGCTCTGACGTGAGCTTGCGTATGTCGCATAACCCACGCGCTGTCGGAGTCAACGCATGACCGTCGTCATCCTGGTGGTGCTGATCGCACTGGCATTCACCTATATCAACGGTTTTCACGACACCGCCAACTCGATTGCCACGGTGGTGGCAACCAAGGTGCTCACGCCCGGTCAGGCCGTGATGATGGCGGCGGTGACCAATCTGTTCGGTGCCTTCATGGGTACCGCCGTGGCGGTGACCATCGCTTCAGGACTGATCGACTCGGGCGTGCTCGAGATGAGTTCGATGCTGCTGATTTGCGCCCTGCTTGGTGCCATCGTCTGGAACCTGCTGACCTGGTGGCTGGGCCTGCCGTCGAGCTCCAGCCATGCGCTGGTTGGCTCGCTGGTCGGCGCGGCGATTGCCGCCTCAGGCAACAATTTTTCCGCGGTGATCTGGATGCAGGGTGGCTGGCTTCGTGGCCATGGCGTGATTCCCAAGGTGATCGTGCCGATGGTGCTGTCGCCGCTGGCCGGCTTCATCATCAGTTTCATCCTGATGGGCGCGCTGTACGCGCTGCTGGCCTGGTTTGCCGAGCGGCGAGGCTGGACCCGCCGCTTTGGGCGCACGCCATTCGTCAATTCATTCTTCGGCAAGGCGCAAATCGCCTCCGCCGGTGCGATGGGCGTGGCGCATGGCATGAACGACGCGCAGAAGAGCATGGGCATCATTGCGCTGGCGCTGGCCGGTGCCACGGCGGCGCATCAGTTCGACCACCTGCCGGCATGGCTCGACTTTCTGCGCATCGAAGGCAATCCGAACGGCGGTTTCGAGATTCCCGTGTGGGTCAAGGTGGTTTCGGCGCTGACCATGGCGGCCGGTACCGCGGGTGGCGGCTGGCGCATCATCAAGACGCTCGGACACAAGATGGTCAAGCTGCATCCGATCAACGGCTTTGCCGCCGAAACCAGTTCGGCACTGGTGATTCTGACCGCGTCGGTGTTTGGCATTCCGGTTTCGACCACGCACAACGTGTCAGCTTCGATCATGGGCGTGGGTGCGGCCAAGCGCTTCAACGCGATCCGCTGGTCGGTGGTCGAGCGGATGGTGTGGGCGTGGATCCTGACCCTGCCGGTTACTGCCTTGCTGGCCTACCTGCTGGTGCGGGTGGCGCAGATAATCTCCTGAATCTGTCAAGGTTGATCAGAGTGCATCGCTCTGGTTGTTGACCATCTGTTCCAACTGGTCGCCAAGCGCACCCAGGTCAACCAGCACCCGCTCCAGTTCCGCCCGATCCAGAAATTCGTACAACCGGTTCTCGCACAAATGCAGATAGGGCGACCCATCCAGGTCGGCCACTGCCAGAAAGCCCGTGCGCTGTTCCCAGTTGAAGCGCAGGCAACGATTCGGATCGGTGCCGGATAGCGGGCCAACCGGGGTGGAGATGCGCAGATAACGGCGACCCGACTCGCCCTCAAGTTCAGCCAGGTACATGCCCTGGAAACGCCCGCTGCTCAGCGCGAGATCGAAACTGATCAGATAAGGGTCGTTGTGGCGCAGCTCGTGCTGGCTGCCGAGATGGGAGCGAACGGCTTCGAAGTGACGCATGATGCAACACCGCAGGCGGAATGGCTTGCTACTCTGCCACGTCTACCTGTTCAGACCGCGTCAAACGCCAGCCATAGCCCATGAATGAAAGCCACCAGCGTGTCTTTGCCGCCATCGCGGCGATCCCTCGCGGCCGCGTGGCCAGCTACGGCTCCATTGCCAAGCGTGCCGGCCTGCCCGGACGGGCACGCCTGGTTGGCCGATTGCTGGGCGAAGTGCCCGACGGCATGCAGTTGCCGTGGTTTCGCGTACTGCGCAGCAGCGGCCAGATCGCGTTCCCTCCCGGAAGCGCAGGCTTTCGCGAGCAAACCCGGCACCTCAAAGCCGAGGGTGTCGAAGTGAAGAACGGCCGTGTGCCCCTGTCGCGCTTCGGCCTGGATGGCGATCTCGACCATGCGCTGTGGGGCATGCCGGACGACTGATGGCAGATTCGCCAATCGGCAATTTCAGCGACGCAAGTGAAGTTTGTTTTGCCTCTGGCATGCAGCCAACGGCTTCCTGTCTGCCGACCACCGTGCACGAAACAACCCTTTCCCCCACAGGCGGGGGAAGGGCGAGATTGCTTGGTCTGCAGTGCTTCCCGGCAGCTGGATGGTATCTGCGAACAGCCAGGTTGCCGACCACGCATTCATGTGTCGCGATTGAAACTGCTCCTACATTCGCTGTCGTGATCTTCCGGCTCGAAAATCAGGTTCTTCCGACAGTATTGCCGCCTCAGAATCAGGTGGGTTTGTTAGCATGTATGCGATGAAATCCCCCGCTCTCGACCTGCTTCAAAGTGTTTTCGGCTATCCCGGTTTCCGCGGCCAGCAACAAGCCGTGGTCGATCATTTGTGCGAGGGCGGTGACGCGCTGGTGCTGATGCCGACCGGCGGCGGGAAGTCCCTGTGCTATCAAATTCCATCACTGCTTCGATCGGGTACCGGCATCGTGGTGTCGCCGCTGATCGCACTGATGCAGGATCAGGTCGATGTCTTGCGCGAAGCCGGTGTGGCGGCGGCCTATCTCAACTCCAGTCTCAGCGGCGAGCAGCAGCGCGAGGTTGAGCGGCAGCTGATGGCCGGCGAGCTGAACCTGCTTTACGTGGCGCCCGAGCGCCTGCTGACCGGGCGCTTCCTGAGTCAGCTGGAACGCATCGAAGTGGCGCTGTTCGCGATTGACGAGGCGCACTGCGTATCGCAATGGGGTCACGATTTCCGCCCCGAATACCGCGAGCTGGCGATCCTGCACCAGCGCTTTCCCGAGGTGCCGCGCATCGCCCTCACCGCCACCGCCGACCAGCGCACGCGCGACGAAATCGTCGAGCGACTGGCCTTGCACGATGCAAAGCAATTCGTTTCCAGTTTTGACCGACCAAATATCGGTTACCGGGTTGGACTACGCCACAATGCCAAGCGCCAGCTGGGCGAATTCCTGCAAGGCCACCATGGCGAGTCAGGCATCGTCTATTGTCTGAGCCGACGCAAGGTGGATGACACCGCCGCATGGCTGGCGGAATCCGGCATCGAGGCGTTGCCGTACCATGCCGGGCTGGATGCAGCCACGCGGGCGAAAAACCAGCAGCGTTTCCTGCGCGAGGACGGCGTGGTGATGGTGGCCACGGTGGCGTTCGGCATGGGCATCGACAAACCGGATGTGCGCTTCGTCGCGCATCTGGATCTGCCACGCAGCATCGAAGGCTACTACCAGGAGACCGGCCGCGCCGGTCGAGATGGCCTGCCGGCCGAGGCGTGGATGATCTACGGCCTGGCCGACGTCGTGACGATGAGCCAGATGATCGCGCAGTCCGAATCGGACGACGACCGCAAGCGGGTCGAGCGGCAGAAGCTGGAATCGCTGCTGGCGTATGCCGAAGCCACTGCATGTCGGCGCCAAATACTGCTCGGCGCGTTCGGTGAAAACTATCCGCAGCCGTGCGGGCATTGCGACAACTGCATCGCGCCACCGAAAACCTGGGACGCCACCGTGCCGGCTCAGAAAGCGCTGTCGGCGGTTTACCGCACCGGCCAGCGTTATGGCTCCGGTCATGTGATCGACGTGCTTCGTGGCGAGGAAACCGAGCGCGTGCTGAGTCTCGATCACCATCGCCTGAGCACCTTCGGCATCGGCGTGGATCTGGACGACAAGCAATGGCGTTCGGTATTTCGCCAGATACTCGCCGCCGGCCTGCTCGAGGCCGATGCCGAGGGTTACGGCACCTTGCGCTTGACCGCGGCTAGTCGCGCCGTGCTCAGCGGTGGCCAGACGGTGAAACTGCGCGAGGATGCACGCCCGATCCGCAGCAAGCGTCGCCGCGACAGCCAGCTGGTCACTGGCGGCAGCCTCGGCATCGAGGCCTATGAGCAGTCGATGTGGGACGAGCTGCGTGCCTTGCGCACACAGCTGGCGAAACAGCACGGCGTGCCACCGTACGTCGTATTCCACGACGCGACCCTGCTCGCCATGTTGCGTGCCTTGCCGAGCAACGAGGACGAACTGGCCGGCATCAGTGGTGTGGGTGAGGCCAAGCTCAAGCGCTATGGGCGTGATTTCCTTGCGGTGATCAACGCGGCGGAATGAATCCCGTCGGGCGCCTCCTGCATACGACAGGTGAAGGCAAAGCGGTTAGGATGGATCCTTGGTAGGTGAGGGGCCTGCCGCAGTGGGCATGGCGTCATGCCGGGTGACAGTTTCGGATCAATCTGCCGATGAAGGGAAAAGCCACTTCAATCGACATCGCCCATCTGGCCGGTGTCTCACAAGCCACCGTATCCCGTGCCTTGCGTGGCAGCCCGTTGGTAAACGAGGAAACCCGACTGCGCATCCAGGCCGCGGCCGAGCAGCTCAACTACAAGGTCGACAAGAACGCTTCGAATCTGCGCCGCATGGACACGGGCACGCTGGCCTTGCTGTTTTTCGAGGACCCGACCACGGACGAGTCGCATATCAATCCGTTCTTCCTGTCCATGCTCGGTTCGATCACACGGGCCTGTGCGCTTCAGGGCTACGACCTGCTGATTTCATTCCAGCAATTGTCGAATGACTGGCATGCGGATTTTGCCGACAGCAAAAAGGCTGATGGACTGATTCTGCTCGGCTACGGCGATTACCTCAGCTATCGCGACAAACTCGAAAAGTTGGTGGAGCAGGGCACGCGCTTCGTGCGTTGGGGTGCGGTAATGCCTGATCAACCCGGCGTCTCGATTGGTTGCGACAACTATCGTGGAGGTGAGGCGGTGGCCGCCCACCTGATCGGGCGCGGCTGCAAACGAATCGCCTTCCTCGGTGACGCGTCCAGTCATTACCCGGAGTTCTTTGCGCGCTATCGCGGCTATGCCGCCGCACTCGAGCAGGCCGGTGTGGCGGTCGAAGACGAGCTGCAGAAAAACGCCGAAAGCACCGAAAGCTCCGGCTACGAGGCAATGCGAGCACTGATCACTGGCGAAGTCGGTTTCGATGCCGTGTTCGCCGCCAGCGACCTGATCGCGATCGGCGCCCTGCGCGCACTCAACGACCACGGCCTGCGCGTGCCGCAAGACGTGGCACTGGCCGGCTTCGATGACATCGCCACCGCCAGCTTCGTCAATCCACCACTGACCACTGTGCTGCAGGACACCGGCCACGCCGGTGCCGTACTCGTCGACAGCCTGCTCAGCCTGATTCGTGGCGAAACGGTAGAGAGCGAAGTGCTGCCGGTGAAGTTGATTGTGCGACGTTCCAGTCTGCGTTGATTGCATGAGGGATTCGCACGCCGGCGATGGTCTGCCGCAGGTCAACCTGTCGCGGTGACCAGACGAGAAAATCGCTTGATTCCGCATGCCAACCATGTAGCCACGTTCAGAGTTGTCACGTATGAGGTTGGCAATTAGGCTCTGCCGCATGCCACCGCTGAATCAATCGCCGCTTCGCAGTCGTCGCCTATGGGTGATGGCGGTGCTGGCGTGGCTGCTGCTGGTGTTCCAGTCCATCCTGGCGGTACCGCTCCATGCCGGTGCGGGTGTGGGTGCCGATGCCAGGGCGGGTGTCGCGATGGCACATCCGATGCCGGCTGGACACATGGCCGGCAGTGATCGGCATGTGGCTGAGGCGATGGATTGCTGTGCCGGTGGCGATACGCATGGCGCCATGTCGCCATGCGGCTGTGCTTCGATGTGTACAAGCCTGTTGCTGTTCGAGCCGTTGACCGGTGTCGCGTCCCTTGTGCCCATGCACCGCTTTCCAGCGGCAGGTATGCCGCATGCGCCGACGCGCTATCAGATGCCACCCTTCAGGCCGCCGCTGGCCTGAATCTCCCTCGATTTGACTTGAGCACGTGTCCCGGCGTCGTCACTGGCGCTGGTGGCTTGCTCGTTGATGGCTGGCGCATGGTCCAGCAGTTTGTTCGTGGAGAGTGGCATGAAGATTCGCCCCATGGTTTTTCCGGGAGCGCATTCGGTCGGTGTTGATCCGGCCAGACGTCGTTTTGTACAAGGTTTTGCCCTGGCGGGTGTCGCGGCAAGCGTCGGCCTGCTTCGCCCGGGAGCGGCGCACACGCAGTCTGTTTCCTCAGTCGTTCCAGGTGGTGTTGCGCTGAAGTCACTGCATGGCACCGGGTTCGTTCTGGAGATTGCCGAAACGCCGGTGAACTACACCGGTGCCAGGCGCATGGCGACGACGATCAATAGCAGTGTTCCAGGCCCTGTTCTGCACTGGAAAGAAGGCGATACGGTCACCCTTCGGGTCACCAACCGCCTGCGGGTCGAGACGTCCATACACTGGCACGGCATCCTGTTGCCGTATCAGATGGATGGCGTGCCCGGCATCAGTTTCCCTGGGATTGCCCCCGGCGAAACATTCACCTATCGCTTTCCCGTTCGGCAGTCAGGTACCTATTGGTACCACTCGCATTCCGGGTTCCAGGAACAGACGGGTCTCTACGGCCCCATCGTGATCGAACCCGCAGGCGGCGAGCGCTACCCGAGTGATCGCGACCACGTGGTGATGCTGAACGACTGGAGTGACGACGACCCGGAGCATATTTTTGCCACGCTCAAACGCCAGAACGACTATTACAACTTCAACGAACCCACCGCGTCGGAGTTTTTCCGCGACGTGCGCGAGCTCGGCCTGCAACGTGCGCTGGCCAGGCGCCGCATGTGGAACACGATGCGCATGAGCCCGGCCGATCTGAGTGACGTGTCGGGCGCTACCTATACCTATCTGATGAACGGCACGTCTCCCGCCGGCAACTGGACCGGGCTGTTTCGTCCCGGCGAGAAAGTCCGCCTGCGTTTCATCAATGCATCGTCGATGAGCTATTTCGACGTGCGCATTCCCGGCTTGAAGTTGACCGTGGTCGCCGCCGACGGCCAGGACGTCGATCCGGTGTCGGTCGATGAATTCAGGATCGGTGTGGCCGAGGTTTACGACGTGATCGTCGAGCCGCAGGAAGATCGCGCCTACACGGTATTTGCCCAGTCGATCGACCGCACCGGCTACGCGCGCGGCACCCTGGCACCGCGTCAGGGCATGCAGGCCGAGGTGCCCTTGATGGACGCACGGCAACCGCTGGCGATGCTCGACATGATGGGCGCGATGGCAATGGGCGGCATGAACCACACCCAGGGCGTAGATGATATGGCGGGCATGCACGGCATGGACATGGCCGAGCGCGCCAGGGTCAGGCACGCGGGTACCGAGTACGGCCCGGGCGTGGACATGCGGGTCGACATGCCGCGCACCAATCTCGATGACCCGGGGGTGGGCCTGCGTGACAACGGCCGTCGCGTGCTCACTTATGCCGACCTGCACACGGTGGATGGGCCGATCGACCGTCGCGAACCGTCGCGCGAAATCGAGCTTCACCTTACCGGCAACATGCAGCGCTACATGTGGTCGTTCGACGGGGTGAAGGTGGCTGATGCGAAGCCGGTCCATTTTCGATACGGAGAGCGCCTGCGCATCGTGCTGGTCAACGACACGATGATGCCGCACCCGGTTCACATGCACGGCATGTGGAGCGAGCTGGAAAGCCCGCAGGGGCAATTCCAGTTGCGCAAGCACACCATCAGCGTGCAACCGGCACAGCGCGTGTCCTATGCGGTGAGCGCGGATGCCATGGGTCGATGGGCTTATCACTGCCACATGCTTTACCACATGGAAGCGGGCATGTTCCGCGAGCTGGTGGTGTCATGACTCCGCGAATCGGTATCGACCCGTGGCAGGCATGGGCTGCCACGATCCTGCTTGCGCTGTCCGCCGCCTGCGCGGCGCAGACAGCACCGGCATCCTCAAGCAGCAGCATGCATGGAGCATCGGCGCCAGTCATGTTGCACGACCACACGGCGGGCATGGCCATGCCGATGGAATCCGGCGAAGCCGGCAGCGCTTCGCATGTTCATCAGCATGCTGATCATGCCGCGTCGCCGACGCCCGGATCGGTCGCGCCGATGTCCACGCCGCACGAAAGCATGCAGGGCATGACGCATCCGATGACGTCGGACATGCCCACGGCGTCGGCCAGTCCATCACCACACTCGATGACGACAACCTCGTCTGCCCCGTCCGCTCCGGCCATGACCGACATGCACATGGGGGCGATGCAGGGCGGCAAAGCGCCCGCGGACGCCCGCAGTCCGGACTATTCCGAGGGTGTCGGCTACAGCCACATGAACCTGCACATGCACGGCAAACGAGAAATCGGCATGCTGCTTTTCGATCGGCTCGAAGCGTTCGCCGGCGACAACGGCCATGGGCAGTCGTGGGAGGTGTCCGGCTGGTATGGCCGCGACGAAAACAAGCTGTGGCTGCGCAGTGAAGGCGAAGTCGGCCAGGATGGGGTGGACGATGGTGATGTCGAGCTGTTCTGGCATCACGCCATTGCCAGCTACTGGGGCAGCCAGCTGGGCATGCGGCACGATCTGGGGGAGGGGCCGAGTCGTGATTGGGCTGCATTCGGCGTGGAAGGGCTGGCGCCATACTGGTTTGCGCTGGAGGCCACCGGCTATCTCGGATCATCGGGCCGAACCGCGGCACGCTTGCGCGCCAGTTACGACGTGCTTTTCACGCAACGGCTGGTGCTGGAGCCTGAGCTGGAGTTCAACTTCTACGGCAAGGACGATCCCGCGCGCCGCACCGGCAGCGGTGTCTCCGATGCACAGCTGGGTTTGCGCCTGCGTTATGAAGTGCGGCGCGAGCTTGCACCGTACCTCGGCATCTTGTGGGTGCGCCGTTTTGGCAAGACGGCGGACTATGCGCGCGCCGATGGACAGCATGCATTCGACCAACAGGTGGTGGCCGGCATCCGAATCTGGTTCTAGATGAGGCGAGCAGGGCCAAGCCGCATGATCGAGGCTGCCTGAGCGGTGCCCTGCGTCATGATTGCTGCTGGCCCCGCTGCACTGAGACGCGCACAACGACCCCGACCTCATCCATCCGGATGAATGCGCGAAGTCGTGTGCTCGGTGGCCCGTTAGTGGGCTGGATGGTCGCGCTCGTCCATAGCGCGGGTCAGCGCGGCGACGAAGTCGGGGCGTGAGGCGGTGGCATCGAGCAGATAGACCTGCACGTCATGTGCCGCGACTTGTGCGTGCAGGCTGCCGCTTTCGGCAACGCTGATGGCGTCACCGCCAAGCGCGGGTTTCCATTCGCCCGACTGCAGCATGTCGCTGACGTTGAATTGCGCAGGCTGGCCGCCCTTGTTGAGCAGCACCAGCGCGATCTGGTGCGTGTCGCCTTCCTGATAGACGCGATAGAACGAGGCTTGGTCGCCTTTGAACGCGATCGGCAACATCAGGCCGCGCTGCAGCGCCGGGGTGTGTTCGCGCAGCTGCGCAACGCGTTTGAGCTGTCGGTAGATGGGGCTCTTCGCTGCGTCGTCGATGCGTTGCTGGCCGTAATAATTGCGGTTGCCCTGGTGCTCGGCGCGGCCGCGCTCGAAGCCGGTTTCCGAACCGTAATAGATCGCCGGGATGCCGCGCGTGGTGAACAGCCAGTTGTTGGCGTCGATGAAGCCGTTGTCGCTGGCATTCAACCGGGCCATGTCGTGGTTGTCGTAGAACGTGACCAGCTGGTATGGATTCGCATACGGGCCGTTGGTCAGGTACAGGCGTTCCAGCAGCGTGGCGTAGTCGCTGCCGGGATGTTCGAACACCTTGGCGATGAGTTCGCGCATCGGGAAGTCGATGTCGTTGAACCCACCATTCTGTGGCCAAGTGTATCGGCCGATGTCATCGCCATTGGTGTTGAAGGTTTCGCCGAACATGAAGATGTCCGGATGCTTGGCGCGGATTCGTTTGGCGAATTGGCGCAGGAATGGAAAGCCCACATGCATGATGGTGTCGATGCGGAAGGCGTCTGCACCTTCGCTGGCCCACTGGTGGTAGGCGCCGACCAGATAGTCGAGCACGATCGGGTTGTCGTCATCGTTGTTGGACAGCTGCGCCAGGTCACCATAGGCGTGATAGAAGCTGTGCAGCGGGTTGTGGCGCGGATCCAGTTTCCACGGGTCGAGGTTCTGTTGGTCGGCGATCAGCTTGCCGTTCTTGTCGAAGATCTGCCCGTACGGCGGTTGCGGCTTGGGCATGCTGAAGGCGGGTGAGCCGTGGTTGAGCACGATGTCCTGCACTACCTTCAAACCTTTCGCGTGCATGCCGGCGGTGAACTGGCGGAAGTCCAGGTTCTTGCTCGGCAGGTGTTCGTCGAGCTTGTAGAAGTTGATGCCCCAGTAACCGTGAAAGCCGGTCTTGCCACGGTCGCTCATGAAACTTCCCCACGACACCGGGTCGCCGCCGGTAAACGCCTGGTCGGGGTTGTCGACGATCGGGGTTACCCACACCGCGCCAAAACCCATGTCGCGAATGTAGTCAGCGTTTTCCAGCACACCTTTGAAATCACCACCGAGGTAGCCGATGTTGGCGCTTTCGCCCTTGGGCGCGCCGGATACGGGGATGTCGAAGGTTGGGTGCGCTCCGCCCTGATCGCGATGATCGTTGGACTTGTCGCCGTTGACGAAGCGGTCGGTCATCACGAAGTAGATCGCATGCGATGCGAATGGCACATCGGTGCCGACGAACGTGGCAGTCGTCGATGGCGTGGCCGCATGGGCAAGACCACAAACGAGACCGGCGACAAGTGTGGGTAGCAGGCGTGGCATGGGCATGGATCAAACTCCGTGAAGCAATGCTTTTTTGCAGGAGCGCACCCTGTGCGCGAAGACGTCAGGTCACGAATTAGCGAGTGTCTGCGCGCTGATGTCGGGATCGCTCACGCGCAGCGTGAACAGGCCGGCGATCAACAGACTCACCCCCCCAAGCGCCAACGCCCAGATCGGCTCGCCGTGGAAAAAAATGCGCAGCATCAGGCCCAGCACGCTGGCGGCGAGTAGCTGCGGAATCACGATGAAAAAATTGAAGATGCCCATGTACACGCCCATCTTCTGGGTGGGCAGGTTGTCCGACAGCATCGCGTACGGCAGCGACAGGATCGACGCCCAGGCGAAGCCCACGCCGACCATCGAAAGCAGCAGCCAGTCCGGGTCGCGAATAAACAGAAACGACAGAAAGCCAGCAGCACCCAGCCACAAATTGATCAGATGGCTCCAGCGCAACCCGATGCGCCGCACCAGCAAGGGGATGACGATGGCAGCGAGCGCGGCAAAACCGTTGTAGGCACCCATCAGCACACCGACCCAGTTGGCGCCGGTGTTGTAGGCAGCCGAATGCGGATCGCTGCTGCCGAATTGCACGGCGGTGACTGCAGGCGTGGTGTAGATCCACATCGCGAACAGCGCGAACCAGGAAAAGAACTGCACCAGTGACAACCGACGCATCGTATGTGGCATGCCGTAAAGATCGCCCAACACCTGCCGCAACATGCCTGCGCTGTGGGTATGGGCAAGCCAGACGAACAGCGTGCCAAATATCAGCAGGCCGCCGACCAGCACATAGAGCTCTTTCTCGAGTGCGAAGTGATACATCGCCAGCAGTACCAGCAAAGCGGCTGCGATCAACAACATGCCGGGACGCCATGCGCGTGAAGTGTCCACGCTGGTTTCTTCAATGGCATCGTCGAAAGCGCGCAATTCATCCGGCGGATATTCGCGGGTCGACAACACTGTCCACAGCACGGTTGTCAACAGGATCACGGCGCCGGCGTAGAAGGCATATTTCACGGTATCCGGGATCACGCCATCCGGCGCGATGTTGCTGACACCGACCTTGGCCAGCAACCACGGCATCAACGAAGCCACCACCGCGCCGACACCGATGAAAACGCTTTGCATCGAGAAGCCGAGCGGCCGCTGTTGCGGTGGCAACTGGTCACCGACGAAGGCGCGGAACGGTTCCATCGCCACGTTGAACGACGCGTCCATGATCCACAGCAGGCCTGCGGCGAACCATAGCGTCGGCGAGTTCGGCATCGCCAGCAGCGCGATCGTTGCCAGCACCGCGCCGGCAAAAAAGTAGGGACGCCGCCTGCCGAAGCGATTCCAGGTGCGATCGGAGAAATAACCGATGATCGGCTGCACGATCAGTCCGGTAAGCGGCGCGGCAATCCACAGCGCCGGAATCTGGTCGACTTCGGCCCCCAAGGTCTGAAAAATCCGGCTGACATTGGCGTTCTGCAAAGCGAAGCCGAACTGAATCCCCAGAAAACCGAAACACATGTTCCATATCTGCCAGAACGAGAGTTCCGGTTTTGCCTTGCTCATGCTGATCTCAACTCAGGTGGATTCAGCCCGTCATCCATGCTTGCGCAGGAACGACGGGTATGGGGTTTCGTTCACGGATTGATGCCACTCGAAATGCCGAGCGGTGCGATGACCAGGCCATGCACGTCGGCCTGGTTGAGTGGCCCGTCGGTACCGCCGACGCCGCCGGTGTAGTGGCCGAAGTTGCTGAGGTAGCTCATGTTGAGGCCGTCCTCGAGCGCGAAGTGACATGTCGCCCCGGCCTTGGCAGTGAACTGCCCGTAGCTGGATCGTTCCTCGCGCACGCTATGCGGCATCACCATCGGCAGTTTCTGCGCAGCGCTCCCATCGCAGGTGATCGCCAGCATCTTCACCGCGGCGGTGATGCCGGTGTTGATCGGGCCGCGATCGTTGTTGTAGTTCAACGAGACGCGATACACGCCGTCGGCCGGGGCTTTCCAGCTGCGTGGCCAGTCGCCGGTAACGGCGGGAAGTTCGCCGACGCAGGACTCGCGACTGGGCAGCGATTCGATCCCGTGCGCGTCGATGCGGGTGGCGCTGACGCAGGTGAGAGCGCCGCTATTCGGCAAAGTGCCGGCACCATCGATGGACTGCACGCGCTTGCCGTTGATGTATAGCTGCACCTTGCCGTCCGCTTCAACCGTCCATTGCTTGCCGTCGGCGACTAGCGTCGGCGTTGTTGGTGCTTCCGGGCTATACAACGGCGCGTCGGTACGCAGCGGCGCATCCTTCACCGTGATCGCCTTCAACTGGATGGTGGTGGTGTTGCCCTGGGTGCTGCTGCGGTCGGCGACCAGCAGGTTGCCGCTGCGGTTTTTCGGCAGCTGCAGCGTGATGCTTCGTTCGGGCAAGGTGATCGAAATGGACGTCTGTTCGCCGAACAGCATGGGAACCAGCGAGCTCGGCAGCTTCGGCTGCACGCTGCCGTCGGGGTTCAAGCCGAACACGCCTTCGGTGACGATCGCGAAGTACGCGCCCACCGACCACAGCTGGCGCGGCGAGTTGACCACCGGCCCGCTGAGCTTGCCCTCGTCCACATGCTGGCCCTGGGTTAGCAGCTCGTAGTTCTCCATGTTGCTGCCGTACAAGGCTGCGCCGCGCATCACCGATTCGATTTCGTGCGCGATACGTGCGGGCTGATTCACTTCACGCGCGGCACGCAAGGCATACGCGCTGACGAACGGCCAGATCGCACGGTTGTGATAGACCGGCTGGTTCTTGCGCTCGGGCCAGATCACCGGGCTGCCGGCGGGCCAGCTGGGATAGTTGGCCAGCGTCTGGCTGGCGCGCGCGCCCTCGGCCACGCCGCTGGTGATCGCCAGCGCGATGCCGAGCAGGTCGTAGCTGTCCACCGGCATGCCGTCGCCGCCGATATAGCTCATGTACATGCCGCGGTCGGCGCGCCAGAAGTGCGCGTTGATCGCCGCCTTCAATGCGGAGGCCTGCGCGCGGTAGCCGTCGGCGGCCTTGCGGTCGCCGTGCTTGCCGGCCAGGTCGGCGGCCATCGTCAGCGCCTGGTAGTGCAGCACGTTGGTGGAGAGCGCGAACGACTGGCCGATGTAGCCGACCGAGTCGAAGGTCCAGTCCGGATAGGTCTGCTCGCGCCAGTCGAGGAACGAGGTCTCGCCGCGGTACAGGCCTAGCTGCGCGTCGTAGGCGTACTGGCGATCCTGCGCCAGCGTGTCGCCCAGCGCGGCATACACGTCGGCGGCAAATGGTTTGTCGCCGAGTACATGCTGCGCGCCGAGAAACCACACCACGCGATCGGTGCTGATCGGCCAGCTGCCACCGGAGCCGGTGTCCTGCATCACCAGACGCTGGTCGGTATCGGCTTGCGGAGCACGCACGTCGGAGAGTTTGAACTTCAGGCCATTTCGCGAGCGGTCGGCATCGAAACGCCACAAGCCGAGGTCGATCGCGTAGGACAGATCACGCGTCCACACATACGGCCATTTCAGGCCGGTCTCGAAACAGTGGCAGGGAATCGGCTGGCCGTGATCGAAGGCACCGTCGCGGATGGCGGTGACCGAATCCTGCTTGAGGTCATCCTGCGCCATCGCGAACAGGCCGTTGAACAGCGGGCTGGCCGTCTGTACGGCCAGCGGCTGTTTCGGAATCACGCGCTGACCGTAAGGCCACGCCAGCGTATAGGCGCCGTCCTTGTCGGCGGCCATGCTCACGTGTACGCCGTGCCAGTCCAGTCCGTCCTGCCATGCCGGAGCGGGGGGCGAAGTGGCGGCAGCCAGGGCCGCGGCAAGCATCACGCTCAGCATGAGCGCACCGCACATGAAGTAGTGGATTGAATGAGCCTCATCGCGGCGTTCTCCCGATTGCATTTGCCAAGGGACGTTTATGTCACGACACGGCGTTCCCCGCATGTTGCAAGCGCAACATGTATCTGTACATGGTAGAGAGCATCGCAGTGCAGCAACCAGCACCTGCATACGTATTCAACGAGATAATGGATAACAGGGTTTGCGCGGGCCGGATGGGTTGGCTGGATCGTCTTGCCGCGCGACGCGGTTATGTACCATCTCCCTGTCTGCCTGATCCGACCCCCTGCCGATGACTGCCAGCGACTCCCGACCCGTAATCATCTTCAATCCGAATCCGCGCATCGAAACGCTGCCGCTGGAAAGCGGCCTGGTCTGCCATGTGGTGGATGACGTGCTGCTGGAGCCGGAGCGCGTGGTGGACTGGGCAGCGGAGCGGAGTGAGGCGTTCCAGCAGGTGAATTTCAATGCCTATCCGGGCAGCTTCCTGATGATGCCGGAGGTGGACAATATGGCGTTGCAGAACTTCTTCCTGCAGCACCTGCGGCCGTTGTTCGATGCGCGACGGCTGCTCGACCTGCACTGCCGGCTGTCGATGGTGGCCTTGCCGCCCGAGGCGCTGAAGCCGTTCCAGCGTATCTGTCACAGCGACAACTTCCGGCTGGAGCCGTCGCAGAGTATCCAGGCCTCGGTGCTCTACCTGTTCAAGGACGTGGCGCTGGGTGGCACCAGCTTCTATCGGCCCGCGGGTTCGGTGGAGGCGACACAACAGTTGTTCCGCGATGCGATGTTGCTGCCCGATGATGTGTTCACTGCACGCTACGGCATCCAGCCCGGCTACCTGCACGGCTCGAACGAGCACTTCACCTGCATCGGCAGCGTGCCCGCGCGCTGGAACCGGATGATCGTCTACGACGGCAGCATCCTGCACTCTGGAGATATCAGCGCGCCGGAAAAGCTCAGCACCGACCCACGCAACGGCCGCCTCAGCTTCAACGGCTTCTTCACCTGCCGGCGTAACGCGCGCTGAGTTTTGTCCGGCTTACTTGCCGGCCACCACCAGCGTATGCGCCTTGCCCGCGCTCATGCGCACCCAGGTCACCGTACCGTAGCGATCGCTGCCGCCAGCCCAGGCTTCGCCCGCATGCTGCTGCAGGGCATCGAGACTGGCCTGTGCCGCCAGTGGCTTGCCATCGAGGCTGACCTTGCCGGCTGCATTGCCATGGATCTTCACCAGGTAAAACTTCGTGACCGGGGTATAACTGCCGCTGGGCGTGGCCGTCTCGAAACGCACCGTGCCGCCGTGGCGCTGCACGCTCAGGGTCTGGCTGAAGCTGGCACCGTGCTCGTAGTCGTACGTATTGCCGTCGTCATCGTAGTAGTCGAAGCTGCTGCGTGCATCGGCAGGAAATACTTCGACACTGACTTCGCTAAGCGGCTTCTCGTCGACGTAATCCATCGGCGGCTGCATCGGAATGATCGCGCCGTCACGGATGAACAGCGGGATGTCGCTCCAGTGCTTCGCGTCCGTGGCGATATGGATCGTTTGGCCACCTGCGTAAGTCTTGCCGCTGAACCAGTCAGTCCACTGGCCAGCCGGAAGGTAGACGTCCTTGGCGGTCTGGCCCTGGTCCACCACCGGCGACACCAGCAGGTAGTCGCCGAACATCCAGCTGTCGACGTCATTGCGAACCTTGGCGTCATTTGGCCATCCAAACAGCAGCGGTCGCACCAGGCCGACGCCGGTTTCGCGGCGGGTGTTCTCGTAGCTGTAGATGTACGGGATCAGCGCATAGCGCAGGCGGATCGCATCGGTAGCGGCTTTCTCGGCGATTGGTCCATAAACCCACGGCTGCCGTTTCTGGCTGGAGTCGCCGTGCACGCGGAACACCGGAACGAACGCGCCAAACTCAATCCAGCGCGCGTAGTTCTCGGGCGTTGGCGTGCCGTTGGTAAACCCGCCCGTGTCCATGCCCCACTGCATCGCGCCGACATTCACGGCACTCAACATGCGCGCACGCTGGCCGGCCATGCTGGCAAAACCGGTATGGATATCGCCCGACCACATGCCGTACGCGTAGCGCTGCGCACCGAGGTAGAAATTGCGGCTGATCGACCACACGCGCTGGTTGGAAATGGCGCGCTGGCCGTCGTAGATCGCGCGCTGCATGTCCATGTGCTGGGTGTCGATGTCGACGTTGTCCGCCTCGTCGTTCCACCAGCCGACCATGCCCGACTTGAACGCGGCTTTCATGTGGTCGAAGAACCACGTGCGCGCGGCGGGGTTGCCGAAGTCGATCTCGCGCACCAGCTTGCCCGAGAAATAATCCTTGGACGGTTTGTTGCCGGCGAGGAAATAGCCTTTCCCGGCAGCCTCCCGACCTTCGATCGTGTCGATGTGCACGCGCGGCTTCATGATGCCGGTGAGATGGATGCCACGCTGGTCAAGCATCTGCTTGAGCTTGCCGCTGGGACCATCAGGGAATTTTTTGGTGTTCCAGGTGAACTCGCCCCAATCGTTGCCCCAGTCCTTCCAGTCGAAGTCGAGCGTGAAGTTGTCGATCGGAATGTGTTTGGCGCGGTATTCGTCGACGATCTGCAGCAGTTCCTTCTCGTCGATGCTCCACTGGCTGTTGGTAAAACCCATCGCCCATTTCGGGAACAGCGGCGTGCACCCGCTGATCGCGGCCACCGCACCGAAGATCGCCTCGGGTGCGCCGACGATCACGTAGTAATCCGGATGATCCCTGGACATCGTCGCGTCGATGCGCGTGCCGCTGAGGTTGAAGTGCGCGCCGACGCTGTCGAGCAGGATGCCGTAGCCGGCGGTGGTCCACACCAACGGCGCGCCGGCATGGCCTTGCTCGCCTGCGGTGGCCAACTGCTTGCCCGTGCGCAGCAGGCCGACCGAAGCATCTTCGGTGGCGTTGTAGCCGCCGATGCCGTACATCGCCTCGTTGCCGTCGTGGCTGAAGCCGAGCTTGCCTTCGGCCAGCGTGCCGGGATCACGCTGGCGCAGCAGCACATGTCCCCGCGCGTCGGCGATGCTCAGCTCATGGCTGGCGGCATCCCAGCGCACCTGCAGCTGCGGCGAATCCAGCGTGACGACCTCACCCTCGCGATGCAGTTGGCCAAACGGTGTGGCCGACGGCTTGAGCGCGGGATCGATCACGATGCTGGCGCCCGGCGCTGGCGCAGCGGCAGCGCGGTATTGCACATGCACGGCGTTCGGTGCCACCAGCTCCACATGCACCACGCTGTTGCCGGCGGTGATATCGAAGCCACGGGTGTTTGCGCTCGCCGGTGATTCGGCATGGGCGAGCGCGGCGAACAGCAGCGCAGCGGCGGGAATGATTGAGGCGAGATTGGGACGAGTCATCCAGGGCTCCGTCGGGGGTGTGGGTGGATGTCGGCGCGAGCATGCCTCGCAACGGCCAAGTGGTTTGCATGGTAGGCATGCTCAGCCGACAGCGGAGCGTTCCTGCATACGTATTCATGCCCGAATTGCGACAGTTTTTCATGATGCGCTGCAAGATGCCGGGCATACCGACGCTGGTGCCTCGACTGTGCGGAAGCATCGCGGCGGCGGTGCAACCGCAAGCCGGATGCTCAGCCGATGGACAGGTCCTTGCGCAGGAATACCCGCGACGTGCCCGGTGGATTGCACGGCACCTCGCCGAAGATCTCCCAACCCTGCTTCACGTAGAAGCCCGGTGCCTGGAAGCTGATCGTGTAGAGCACGCCATGACGGCAACCGCGACGACGCGCCTCATCCTCGGCTGCCTTGAGCAGACGCATGCCGAGATCATCGCCACGCAATGATTCGGGCAGAAAGAACAGCTCCACGAACAGCACGCCCAGCGAGGTGCGCCCGATCAGCCCGCCGAGCACCTCGCCGCTGTCCGGGTCCGTCACCAGCACTGCCAGCGGCGTGTGATCGGTGATCCCGCTGAGCTCGATGTTGAACTGGTCCAGGCGTTCGGAGATCAGCGCGACGGCCGCGGCATCGGGTTGGTCGGTGACGATGACATCGATGTTCAAGGGTGGTTCCTTGGCGGATTTGGCCGTCCATTCTATCGGGCGTGGCAGGGCACGCGTCGCGAAATCCGGGCACACCGATGTATCGCACATTCCCGTAGGAGCGCACCCTGTGTGCAATGCTCTTGCTGGTTCTGGTATCCGGCGCGCTCGGGGCTTTCAGAGCAAGGGCTTTCGTCTGCCTGCGGCAGCCGAGTTACTTATCTCTTGCGTGGCCAAGAGATAAGTAACCAACAGAGAAGGCCACCCCACTTGGCGCTTGCCGGGCTGCGCCCGCCAAGTCCGTGAGCCGGGGCTGGGCTTTTCGACAGCACGTCCATGTGCTGGCGAAAAGGCATCGACATCGTGTCGATGCCCGCTGCGCGGCCTGTCGTCCCCGACTCACCGCCGCATAGGGGAGGGTGGGTCACGAGCAACGGCAAAAGAGCAGAAGCAAAGCGTTCGCGACGTGAGCCTGGTCGGTGCATATCGCCTCGCCTTCCACGAAATGCAAATGCGGCTCTCGACCACGATTGATATGTTGGCCCGCCCAGTGTGTTGAGTTGGTGCCGATTTCAACGCTTGACGATTACGTATCCGCGCGGTGACCATCGGTGCATATACCCAGATCTGGGATCTACTAAGCGTTAGGCGTCGAAGGAACTCTCGTGGTGACACACAAGGCTATTGAATTCGACCTACTCAACAACGCGACGGATTCCCTTCGCCAAGCTGTGGAGTTGCTGGCTGTCAAGCAGATCGGATCGGATCACGCCCGTCTCAAGCATTCGATCACAGCTTCGGCGCACTGCATTGAGTTGCTGCTGAAAGAACGACTACGTCGCGTCAATCCGGCATTCGTATGGGAAAACGTCGACAAATACCCTAGCCTCGAAGCCCGAACAGTGACGGTTGATACTGCCATCAGCCGCCTCAAATCCATCGGCAAAGTTGCGTTTACCGCGGATGACGAACGCACACTAAGATCTCTACGCAGGACTCGAAACGCGATCGAGCACTACGAGTGGAGAGCCTCCGAAAGGGAAGCAAAGATCATCGTCGGCAATGCTCTGAGCTTTGCATTTTCCTTCGCTCAAGACGAACTCCAGATTGATCTCGCGAGTGACTTCAAAGGTGATGACACATGGGCAATGCTTCTCGACGAGGTGTACCAGTTCGCTACGGCGCATGGAGCCAGGCTCGAGGCCCGAATGCGCGCAAAGGGAGAGTTCCCGCAATGCTGCGATGAGTGCAGCGAACTTACGGTTCCTATGCGAGGTGGAAGCTGTGAGCTCTGCGGGCATTGGCAGTCGATCGATGACGACGCGTAACCCTCCGATAAGTGAACCTTCCCCGTTCGCGCATGAACCTGACTTCGTTAGCGGGCTATCGGCGCAATTGAAGTGTCTCAGGATCGACACGTTCTGCATCGAAAGCGACGACCGCCCCCTCCAAGTCGTAGAGAACGCCGTTCCTCTGCCTCAATATTTCGCCTTGCTCAATAAGCGTTTCAATCGCAGTACTGAGCTCTGCCTGCGAACAACTTAGCTCTAGCAGCAGCATGCGATGCTGGCCTGGCTTCCATGGCTGTGCCGGTAGTGCATTGCGGACTCGGTCAATAAAATCTGCGGTAATGGGGACAGGTCGCACTGTTTCCTCGAAAGGAAAATGTGTGGGCGCCTGCGCGAGAGACTGGAAGCCATCTAGCGAATGCCCCGACCCGTAGACACGGCAGACTTCCAAGAGGTGCGGCCGCGAGGACCAGCAGGGCTTAGACTCATCGCTATGTTGACGGATAAACTCAAGAAGCTGACCAACGCGATCTTCAGTAACCTCATCAACTTTGAAGCCAAGGATGTGCTTAGGAGTCAGAATGAAGCTGCCTGCAAATCTGGCTAGCAACATATAAGCCACCAGGTAACGCCGCTCCTTCAAAAAGCGTTCGGTGCCTCGTCTGCCCGGCCTGAGAGCCTCCAGACAGTCATCGACACGCTTCAGTATTCTCGCGATCGCGGGCCAAACAGTAAGCGGAACCATCGAAGAAAATACAAGGTCGTAAGCACGCTGGTTGCGCATGAACTTTGACTTTAGCGCGGGCGCTTTGTGAACCATGCGCAGTAGAAGCGCTACTGATCCGGCGGCCAGATACGTTGGAGTGACTAGTTGTTCCGCCGCGTACCCTTGATTCAGGTAATAGTTTTTTCGGCGTTCGTAAGCCATCCCATGTTGTAGGAATACTTCCTCGATATCGCGTTGAATTCTATCGGTCGCGTGTAGAGAGGAAAGTTCAACGGCACTTTGATTGTTCGTCGCCCGTATGATGGCATCGCGAATAGCGACGTCTTGCGAGACAATGATCTTGACTAAGACACAGCGGTCATCTTCCGATGTCCCGCCTGCCTCGAAGTGTCTAAAGATGGACTCTGTAGTTTGAAGTCCGTTCACAATCTGGACATCACTTATCTGGATGGAGTTGCCCACAATGCTCGCCGACGTAGCGAGAATGGTGACCCCATTGTTGAGCCACCAGAAGTCCGGTGAATTGGGGCTTTTAAGGGTGTCCCGGATGTCTTCGTTGGTTCGCGTGAGACCCATGAAGTCACGCACGTTGGAGTCGAATAAATAACGTCGCAGTTGCGCTCCATCCGTGACGAAACGGTTGTAGTCAGATAACCGACATAGGACAACGTAGCGTTCACCGCGAGCGAGCTGACTTACAAATTGGAGCTCCAAACAGTAGGAGGGGACCTTACGGTGCAGCTCTACCAGTTCTCGGGATCCAATGAAATGGAAGCTTGCCCCACAAGAGCCAAAAGATTCCGTGACTAGTCGTTCAACTTGAGTTGCCCGCGCCAGAACCTCCGTGCCGATCGAGGATGTGTCGCCACGGGATACGTAGTGAACTTCCAAGGTGAATTCCCGGAGTCGGGGTGACAACCTTCGATAAGCAATCTCGAAGTTTCGTCGCATTTGCAAGAGACTTTGGGAGTACGAGCCACTCAGTTGATCCTCTGGCACGGAAAAATCGAGTAGCTCACTAAGTGTTGCCAAAATCGCGTCGATAGTGGCCTGCTTGAAGGTTTCATGGTGTTTGCACGACACCAAATAAACGGCAAGCTCTGCGCCTGCACGAGGCCAAGTGAACTCGTCCACTTCAGTGAGGAGGTGTCCATTCACAAGTATATAGACGGCATCTATGCCGCCATCACCACGTCCATCGATTAGTCCAGAGCTTAGTTGCTCTTCGGTGAGGTCAACGTCCTTTAGAACCTGCTCAACGGCAAAGAACTCAAATGCCTCATCACGATTATCGGAAGGGCGCTTACTCTGAATTCTGTCGTCGATTATTCCATCAATCAGAACTGCATCATTACGTGCCATCTTTTTCCCCAAGAAGAGACAAGCTACCCACAGAAAATTGAGGGTCGAACAACGCCGGCGTTGCGCACTCTGTTCAGTGCAACGGTAGTCGGATCATTGATCATTCCACCGTACCCGTCCCCAATATAGCTGCTGAGAGCTATTCCCGACGGGGCCTTCGAAGCAAGTCCATACGGGCAGCAGGCTTCAACCGGTCGCGGTCTTCACAATGTCCGCTTGGGTCGCGTCCCGTCGGTCAACACCGACTTGCGGCTGATCCTGCTTTTTGGTGTGCCGATCACCGACGTTCCATCGGTTGAAGCCTTCGTTCCACCACGCGGAGCAACGAGTCAATCGAGGATTGCGGTGCTGTACGCAGGCAGCTGCAGTTTGCCGTCGTAAATGTTTGCACCGTAGCCGCTCTGCTTCAGCACATCACTGACCGGATGAGTCAACGAATGCAAGTCGACGATCTGCACGTTGGCACCGAGGTTGTGCAACAAGATCACGTGGCCGCGCGCATCGCGCCGTTCCCACGCCGCGACTTGCGGCTGGTGCAGGTCGAGGTAGCTGAAGTCGCCGTCGCGCAGTGCGCTGATTTCGCGGCGCCAGGCCATCAGCATGGGGTAGTCGTGCAGCGCTTGGTGCTGCGCGGCCTGTGCGGGGTTGTCGCCGGCGCTGAAGTCCTTCCGGCGTGAGGTGCCTCAGTACTCGAGCAGGTCGCGCCCGGCAATGACCGGACCGCTGTAGTACTTCCGGACACCCTTCGTGAAGCTGCTGGCGTCTGTCGGCCTGTCTTCGTCCGGCGTGAAGTGGGTCAGCACGACAGCCTTGACGTGGGCCGCAGCTGCCATCTTGCCGACCACCTCCGGCGTCAGATGTTCCCGCACCAGGTGATCGCGGAAGGCGTCCGCCTGTGCCTTCGTCATCGAACCAGTGAAGGTCTTCATCATCGTGTCGACGTCCTCGATCTCGGTCACCAGCACATCGGCGCCCTCGGCCAGTTTGGTCACAGCCTCGCTGGGGCCGGTGTCACCCGTGAACACGACCGAGCGGCCCGGCGTGTCGAAGCGATAAGAGTAGGACTTGTCCTTGCCGAAGTTGGGCGCGGAAGGTGGGATATGAAAATGCGTGTTCTCGGCTGCTGTCATGCGGACGTGATCGTCGGTGTAGACCACGCCGTCATGATCGATGTCATGGGCCTCAAACTCGCCTTTCGCCGGAGGGATCGGCATCTCCGCGCTGAAGATGCGCTCCGCGACGCTGAGATAGTTGAGCGCAGCTTGCACCAGGAAGGTTGTCGACGGCGGACCGTAGATTTGCACCGGCGGCGCGGAAGGCATATTGCGTTGATAGTCCTCGACTCAGTCGAACGACATGAGTGCGCTGAGGCCCGCGTTGTGGTCGATGTGGTGGTGGGTGATGAAGATGTGCCGCACGTCGGAAACTTTGAATCCGGCAGTGACCAGTTGCCGTGCGACGCCGTCGCCAGCGTCGATAAGGTAGGGAGTTCCATCGACGACCAGAAGATTGGATGGCTGGGATCGCAACGCGCGCGGCATCGGGCCTGCTGCCGTGCCGAGCAGGATAAGGCGCGTGGTGTGATCGCTGGCTGTTGTCGGCGCAGCGGGAGCCGGATCCTGTGCCGCGTGCCCGGTGGATACGATGGCAGCCGCGAGAATGCCCGCGGACAACAAATGGTGGTGATATCTCATGGCGCTCTCCCCGAACAAATGAAGACAGGCGGTTAGAAGACACTCCGATTCGCGCCATGTCGACGGGCAAACTACTGATCCCATCCAAGGTAAAACTACGGTCGACACAGCCATATGCTGACAATCGGATAGCGTTTCCTTAACCGGCAGCATGATTCAGTTGCCTTGAGCCCACGAGTTCAGGGGATGTTTATGCGCAAGACCAACACGAGCGGCGTCGAAGTCCGGATTCATCGGGCATTGGCTGCGATTGCCCGTGGCGTCACGCAGCTTTGCATCGGTGACGACACCCTGTTTTCTCAAGGCAACCTTGCACACGGTGGCAGGCGCCTTTCCGCGCAGCGCAAGGCGCTGTCGCTGAATGCCTGCGGAGGTGCGCTGCAGCGTTGCGGCGCATGCGATGGCGATACCAATGGCCGCTGGGACAGCGTCCTGCAATGTGACGAGCTGGAGCTCGCAACCAACTGATTCAATCGAGGCATGCGACAGGCGATTCATCGATCGATGAACCGCTCCGGAAGTGTCTACGCAATCTGAGGAATCACGCTATGACTGACATCGCAATCATCGGTGGCGGCGCCGCAGGGGCCGCGGTTTTCGGCGAACTGCTGCGAAGGCCGGGCCATCGAGGGACCATCCACTGGATCACCGGATGCGTCGCTCCGGGTCGCGGTGTGGCGTACGCCACGGAGGATGAGCGGCACCTGCTGAATGTGCGCGCGGCGGGCATGGGGCTGTTCGCCGATCAGCAGGATGATTTCCTGCAGCATGCCAATCGCTACCTGGGCCAGGCGCAAGGCAGCGACTTTCTGCCGCGCCGGCTGTTTGGCGAATTCATCGAGGCCCAGGTGCGCGCGCGCATGAGCGAAGCCCACGCGCACGGTATCCGCTTCCAGTTGCACCACGTGAAAGCGGCGGCGATCCGTCGCGAGGCAGGGCGCGGCTATCGCATCGAGCTGGCGCAGGGCGATGCGCTGATAACCGAGGCCGTCGTGCTGGCGATCGGCGCGCTGGCGCCACGCCCGTTGCGGGCTGTCTCGAAGACGGCGCTGGGCAGTGGCGTCTATGTGCTCGATCCCTGGAAACAGGATGAGCCGGCCAGCCCGCCGCGTCGCTTGCTGGTCATCGGTACCGGCCTGACCGCGGTCGATACGTTGATCTCCGCCGCCACGCGCTGGCCCAAAGCCGAGCTGGTCGCGGTATCGCGCCATGGCCTGTTGCCCCTGCAACATCCGGCTTCGCCGGTGGCGCCATACCCGTTCCAGGACGAGCTCAACGCCGCGTTGCTGAGATGCAGCGGCGTGGCCTCGATGATGCGTCTCGTGCGCAAGGCGCTCGCCGATCCGTCGGGTACGGACTGGCGCGCGGTGATCGACGGCATGCGACCGATCAACGCCAGATTGTGGCAGGGACTTGCGCTGGCGCAGCGCCGCCAGTTTCTGCGCCATCTACGCTGGGTCTGGGAGGCCTCGCGTCATCGCACCGCGCCGGCCTCGTCCGAAACCGTGCGCGCACTGATCGAGGCGGGCCGCTTGCAGATCCATGCTGCCCGCGTACTCGCCATCGATGGATGCGGCCCCTTGACGGTCACCGTGCGCAGTCGCGCGACCCAGCTGATGAACACGATCGAGGCGGATCGGGTGATCCAGGCCACGGGCCTGGATACCGCCGCCGCTTATGCAGGCGATCCCTTGTTGACCCAGCTGCTGGGTGAGGGCCTGGCAATGCCTGATCCATTGCAGCTGGGCGTCGAAGCCGAACCGGATGGGCAACTGCTGGATGCGGATGGGCGGGTGCAGCCGGGGCTCTACGGCATCGGCTCGCTGTTGCGCGGCAACCTGTGGGAATGCACGGCGATGCCGGAGATCCGTGCTGCGGCGAGCCGGCTGGCGCATGCGCTGGCACCCTCCGGAGACTTGCGAGGTGAAGAAGCTTCCGCAAAGTGATGGATGTATGGACGTCCAAACGAAAGCGCATTTTTTTGCATATCAACATACCAACTGGGGATTTCACACGCCGCTCGAACCACCACTAGCCTGACCGTTCCGATCGAAACGGGAGACCAAGACGATGAAGATTCGCACCGCGCTGTTCGCCCTCGCCGGTACGCTGCTGGCCGCGTCCGCCATGGCCAGGGATGTCACGCTGCTCAATGCGTCCTACGACCCCACCCGTGAACTGTACAAGGCGGTGAACAGCGCCTTCGCCGCCCAGTGGAAAGCGCAGCATGGCGACACCGTCACCATCCGGATGTCGCACGGCGGTTCCGGCAAGCAGGCGCGTGCCGTGGTCGACGGCCTGCCGGCCGACGTGGTCACGCTGGCGCTGGCCTACGACATCGATGCGGTGGCCGACCATGGCTTGCTGGACAAGAACTGGCAGCAGCGCCTGCTCGAGAACTCGTCGCCCTACACCTCGACCATCGTGTTCCTGGTGCGCAAGGGCAACCCCAAGTGCATTCGCGACTGGAGTGATTTGATCAAGCCGGGAGTGCAGGTCATCACGCCTAATCCGAAAACCTCCGGTGGTGCGCGCTGGAATTTCCTTGCCGCCTGGGGCTATGCGCTCAGGCAATCTGGCGGTGACGAGACCAAGGCCAAGGCCTTCGTGAAGACGTTGTTCGAGCACGTTCCGGTGCTGGATACGGGCGCACGCGGCGCCACCAACACCTTCGCCCAGCGCGGCATCGGTGATGTGCTGCTGGCATGGGAGAACGAGGCGCTGCTGGCCACGCATGAGCCGGATGGAGACAAGTTCGAGATCGTGGTGCCCTCGATCAGCATCCTGGCCGAGCCACCGGTCGCCGTGGTGGACAAGAACGTGGATGCGCACGGCAGCCGCGAGGTCGCCGAGGCCTACCTGAAGTTCCTGTATTCACCGCAGGCGCAGGAGATTGAGGCACGCAACTTCTACCGGCCGCGCTCGGCGGAAGTCGCCGCCAGATATGCCGCGCAGTTCCCGAAGGTGAACACCTTCACCCTGGCCGATGAGTTCGGTAGCTGGCGCCAGACGCAGGCGAAGTTCTTCGCCGAGGGTGGCGTGTTCGACCAGATCGGACCGGGCAACTGAGCATGCGAAGACGGATCCTGCCCGGGTTCGGCATCAGCCTCGGCTACGCGCTCGCGTACCTGGGGCTGATCGTGCTGCTGCCGCTGGCAGCGCTGGCGTGGAAGGCCAGCGGGGTCGGGCTGCACGGTCTGCTTCATCTGCTGGAGTCGCCACGCACGCTGGCTGCGTTGAAGCTGAGTTTCGGCGGCGCGTTTCTGGCTGCGCTGATCAACGTATTCATCGGCCTGCTGGTGGCCTGGGCACTGGTGCGCTATCGCTTTCCCGGACGCCGGTGGTTCGATGCCTTGATCGACCTGCCGTTCGCGCTGCCGACCGCGGTGGCCGGCATCGCGCTGACCGCGTTGTACGCGCCGAATGGCTGGCTCGGCCGCTGGCTGGTGCCGCTCGGCATCCAGGTCGCGTACGCGCCGCTGGGCGTGCTGCTGGCGATGGTCTTTGTCGGCTTTCCGTTCGTGGTGCGTACCCTGCAACCGGTGCTGCAGTCGCTGGAACGCGACGTGGAGGAAGCGGCCGAAAGTCTGGGCGCGACACGCCGGCAGACGTTTCTGCGGGTGATCCTGCCGATGCTGGTACCAACCCTGCTCACCGGCTTTGCGCTGGCCCTTGCGCGCGCGGTGGGCGAATACGGCTCGGTGATCTTCATCGCCGGCAATATTCCGATGCGCTCGGAAATTGCGCCGCTGCTGATCGTGCAGAAGCTCGAGGAATTCGACTACGCCGGTGCCGCCGCACTGGGCGTGGTCATGCTCGCCTTCTCGTTCATCCTGCTGTTGTTGATCGCGCTGCTGCAGCGCTGGAGCCGGCGCTGGGCGGAGCGCGCCGCATGAGCGCCGCCCGCAAGACGCGCCATGCCGGCGTGAAGCAGCGACTCGGTCATGCGCTGATCATCGTGCTGGCCAGCGTGTTCCTGGGTGTGTTCCTGCTGCTGCCGCTGGCCTCGGTCTTCGTCGAAGCCTTCCGCCAGGGCGTGCACGCCTATCTGACGAGCCTGCATCAGCCCGAGGCACTGGCCGCGATCCGGCTGACCTTGCTGGTGGCGGCCATCGCGGTGCCGCTCAACCTGGTCTTCGGCGTCGCGGCCGCGTGGGTGATGACGCGTTTCGAATTCCGTGGCAAGGCGGTGCTCGGCGCACTGATCGATCTGCCGTTCTCGGTGTCGCCGGTGATTTCCGGCCTGGTCTATGTGCTGCTGTTCGGTGCGCAGGGCTGGTTTGGTCCGTGGCTGGCCGCGCATGACGTGAAGATCATCTTCGCCGTGCCCGGCCTGGTGCTGGCGACAGTCTTCATCACGCTGCCCTTCGTGGCGCGCGAGCTGATTCCGCTGATGCAGGCGCAAGGCAGCGAAGAGGAGGAGGCGGCGCGTGTCCTCGGTGCCAACGGCTGGCAGATGTTCTTCCACGTGACATTGCCGAACATCCGCTGGGCGCTGCTGTACGGCGTGCTGCTGTGCAACGCCCGCGCGATGGGGGAGTTCGGCGCCGTGTCGGTGGTGTCCGGGCACATCCGCGGGCTTACCACCACCATGCCGCTGGAAGTGGAGATGCGCTACAACGAATACGACTACGTCGGTGCCTTCGCTATCGCCTCGTTGCTGGCCATGCTGGCCCTGTTCACCCTGGCGGTGAAGACCTTCCTCGAATGGCGCTACAGCGACGAGATCGCTGCGCATGCGCCAGGCGGCCACTGAGATCACTCCATGACGCTCGTACTTGATCGACTCAGTCGCCGCTTTACCGATTTCGCCGCACTGGACGAGGTCAGCCTGCAGATGGCGCCGGGCGAGTTCCTCGCGTTGCTCGGTCCGTCCGGCTCGGGCAAGACCACCTTGCTGCGCATCCTCGCCGGGCTGGACTACCCGGACGCGGGCACCGTCATGCAGGGCGACCGGGACTTTCTTGCCGCGAGTGCGCGCGAACGCAATGTCGGCCTGGTATTCCAGCATTACGCGTTGTTCCGTCACCTGACGGTGCGCGAGAACGTGGCGTTCGGACTGCGCGTGCGGCCGCGTCGGCGGCGTCCGTCGCGCGCGCAGATTCGCGAACAGGTGGCGCGCCTGTTGAAGCGCGTGCAGCTGGGGGAACTGGGCGATCGCTATCCCAGCCAGCTCTCCGGTGGCCAGCGCCAGCGCGTGGCGCTGGCGCGCGCCCTGGCGGTCGAGCCGGAACTGCTGCTGCTGGACGAGCCGTTCGGCGCGCTCGATGCCCAGGTGCGTGTCACCCTGCGTCGCTGGCTGCGCGAACTGCACGAGGAACTGCAGCTCACCACCGTGTTCGTGACCCACGACCAGGAAGAAGCACTGGAGCTTGCCGATCGCATCGCGGTGATGAACCGCGGCCGCATCGAGCAGGTGGGTACACCGCAGGCCATCTATCAGGATCCGGCCACGCCGTTCGTGTGCGAGTTCATCGGCCGCAGCAACCGGATCCCGCTGGCTCGCGATGCACAGCAATGGCGTGCGGGCGCGTGGCCGTTGACGATCGATCCGTGGGAGGGACGCTATCGCCAGGGCATTGCCTACGTGCGCCCGGAGCACCTCAGTTTGTCAGTACCGGATGATCAGCCCGCGTGGGAGGCACGCCTGCGGCATGTCTATCTGGCCGGCAGCGTGGCGCACCTGGATCTGTACGTTGCCGACATCGACCTGACGCTGGAGGCCGATGTCGCCAGCGAAGATCTGGGCCGGTTTGGCCTGCATCCCGGCGCCATGCTGCGCGTCGCGCCCCATCAACTCGTCGCGTTTCCCTTCGATGACGACCAAGGTGATCGCGCGGTGATTCGCGATCGCTGGACGTGTCGACCGCCCGACCGCCAGTAACTGCAATCCCTTTCTTTTTCTTGCGTGGTTGGCCGAGCGCCGACCGCGTCGGGGTGGTCTGCGCCTGCGTCGCCCCGGTTATCCGGAAACACCCGACAGGCACCCCATGCAGACAGGGAAACACCCATGAAAAAGACGACGCTGATGGCCGCCTTGATGGTGGCTACCCCGATCATGGCAAATGCTGGCGAAAGCCCAGACAACAATTACAGCTTCACCGACAACTGGCCAACCCACTACGTGTTCGGCAACGGTACTGACGTTGGCCTGGCGCTCAAATACCAATACGATGCCGTCAGCTTTTTCAACGACGATGCTCAGTTTCCCCTCTGTCCAAACCAGCCGGCGCAAGGAGCTCGGCTTCTACATCAAGAAGAAGGGTGTCTACGATGTCGTTGCAGGGTACGACTACCAGTCGAAGCTGTGGCTGGACACCTACGCACGAGTTCAGAGCAAGGCCCTGCTTGGGCATGATGCAGGTGCCTTCCGCTTCGGATTCAGCAAAACACCGGTGGGCTTCGAAGGAAACACGAGCACCGGAGCCACCACGTTTCTGGAATTGGCGCCATCGGAATTGGTTGGCTATGCGGGTCGCCGCACGGGCGTGGACTGGGCGTTGCAGCGACCGCATTACCTGATCAACGCCGGCTACTACAGCGGCGGCGATCTGAATGGCGACAACGATGGCAGCATGCTGGCAGCCCGTGCCGCTTGGGTTCCGCACAACCAGCCTGGCGACGTATGGCACCTGGGCGTGTCCGCATCGGAAGAGTCGCCCGACTGGACTACCAATGGACGTGGCAGCCGCTCGCCACCAAGCGTGCGTTTCCGCCCGCGACCGGCCGTGGCACTGATCGCCCAAAGCCTGATCGACTCGGGTGTGCTGGCCTATGTCGACACGATCGACCGACGCGGCATGGAGGCGTTATGGATCAAGGGGCCGTGGTCGCTGCAGGGTGAATACCTCGATGCGCGGGTATCGTTTACCGACGCTCGCCCCGATTACCGTCTCAACGGCTATTACGCCTTTGCCAGTTGGGTTGTCACCGGCGAATCACGGGCCTATACCGACGGCAACGTCGGCAACATCAAACCCAAGAGCCCGTTCGGGGCGCTGGAACTGGCGATCCGCTACAGCGAGCTGGATCTCGACGATGGCTCGGTGTCCGGCGGCCACGAGCGGGACTGGACCTTGGGGGCGAACTGGTACATCAACCGCTATCTGAAGCTGCAGGCAAACTACGTCCATGTTGAGAGCAACCGTCGCGATGTGACGATGAATCCGAATGTGGTGGAACTCAGGGCGCAGATCCAGTTCTGATTTCAGCATCGTTGATGCGCGGCATCAGTCGAGGATCGCACTGCTGTACGCGGGCAGTTGCAGCGTGCCGTTGCGGAGGCTGGCGTCGTTGCCGCTCTGCTTCAACAGGTGGCTGGCCGGGTGAATCAACGAATGCAGGTCGACGGTCTGCGCGCTGGCGCCGAGGTTGTGCAGCACGATCACTTGGCTGTGTGCATCGCGCAGTTCCCACGCAGCGACTTGCGGCTGGTGCAGGTCGAGATAGCTGAAGTCGCCGTCGCGCAGGGTGCTGATTTCGCGGCGCCAGCTGATCAGGGTGGTGTAGTCGTGCAGCAGCGAGTGCTGGTCGGCCTGCTCGGCTTGCACCGACACGGTGGGGCTGTCGCCGGCGCTGAAGTCCTTCCAGCGTGATGTGCCGGTGGCATGCGGTTCGCGCTGCCAGCGCATCGGCTCGCGCAGGTCCTCGTCGGGCTTCTGTCCGCGCATGCCGAGTTCCTCGCCGTAGTAGAGGAACGGCTGGCCGGGCAGGGTTAGCAGCATCGCGGCGGCCATGCGCATGTGCTGCGGGTTGTTGGCGAGCGTGCTCATCACGCGCTCCTGGTCGTGGTTGCTCAGGAACGGCGCATCCACGCCTGACTTGCCGGTGACCTTGCGATAGGCCGCGTCGGTATCGCTGAGCAGGTGGCCAAGCTTGCCAACTTGTTCTGTCTTCGCGCTGTCGATCAGCTGCAGGGCCAGCGGAAAATCGAATACCGCACTGAGCGACTTGAAGTACGGCGCCAGTTCCTCGGGTGTATCGCGGGTGACCTCGCCGATGATGTAGGCGTGCGGGTCGACCGGGTCGAGGCCCATGCGGAACGCGCTCCACCAGGCGAGGTTTTTCGCCAATACCTGCGGGTCGTCGCGCTGGTCCTTGAAGTCGAAGTAGATGTGCTGGGCGGCATCGAGGCGGAAGCCGTCGACGCCTTGCTTCAACCAATAGCGGCCGATCCTGATCATCTGCTGGCGCACGTCGGGATTGTCGAAGTTCAAGTCGGGCATTTCGGCGGTGAAGATGCCCTTGTAGTGCTCCTTGCCCAGCGCGTGCCAGGCCGGGCCGCCGGTGGCGCTGATTGCATCCAGGTTGGTGTCGGGCTTGGACCATTGGTACCACGCATGGTACGGACTGGCTGGATTGGCAGCGTCCTTGAACCACGGGTGTTCGCTGCTGCTGTGGTTGATCACCAGGTCCATGATGACCTTGATGCCGCGCTTGTGCGCCTCGACCAGCAGGTGCTGGAAATCGGCCAGCGTGCCGTACTGCGGATTGATGCCGTAGTAGTCGGTAACGTCGTAACCGTGATAGCTGGGCGACGTGTTGATCGGCATCAGCCAGATGCCGCTGACGCCGAGCGACTGGAGGTAGTCGAGTTTGGCGGTGACGCCGTTGAGGTCGCCGATGCCGTCGCCATTGCTGTCGTACCAGCTGCGCACGAAGATCTCGTACCAGACGCCGGAGGGTGCCTGTTGCGCATGCGCGGTGGCGAGTGCGGTGTCAGATGGCGGCTGCGCCGGGATAGCGGTGGCTAGCACCAGAGAGATCGTGCACAAAAGCATCGAGGCGACATGACGAAGACGGATCATCGGTAATTCCAGTGGCGATGCAGATGGCGTATCAGCCTCACGCTTTGCAGTGTTCGGCGATGAAGTGCGAGTGCTCGGGCATGCTGTCGACAGCACGAGTGATCAAGGTGCGGATGTCGCCAAGAAAACCATCCAGCTGCTCAGGTGTCAGCGCGTCAGCCAGTGGATGATGCGTTTTCGGCTGGATGCCCTGACCCAGCATCACCTGCAACCAGCCAACCTCGGTAAACAATTCCTCGCCCTCGCGAAAGACCTGCCCGCTGGCGCGGAACAGGTCGATCTTGCGCTGCAGACTTTCGGGTATCTCGATCTGCGCGCAGTGGCGCCAGAAGGGCGTGTCGTCACGCTCGGTGGCGCGGTAATGCAGGATCAGGAAATCGCGGATGCGTTCGTATTCGAAGCGGGTCTGGCGGTTGTATTCGGCACGCAGTATCGGATCGAACTGCTGGTTCGGAAACATCGCCAGTAACCGGCTGATGCCAGACTGGACCAGGTGAATGCTGGTCGACTCCAGCGGCTCCATGAAGCCCGCAGCAAGGCCAAGCGCCACGCAGTTGCGATTCCAGAATTGCTTTCGCATGCCGGTGCTGAAGCGCAGCAGGCGCGGCTCGGCCAGCGCTTCGCCTTCGAGGTTGGCCAGCAGCACCGACGCCGCTTCATCGTCGCTGATGAAATCACTGGCATAGACATGACCATTGCCGTTGCGATGCTGCAAGGGAATGCGCCATTGCCAACCGGCTTGTCGTGCGCTGGCCTGGGTGTAGGGACGCATCGGTGCGACCCGCTCACTGGCCACGGCGATCGCGCGATCGCATGGCAGAAAGTGCTGCCAGTTTTCGTAGCCGCTGTTGAGTGCGCCCTCGATCAGCAGGCCGCGAAAGCCGGAGCAGTCGATGAACAGGTCGCCGGCAATCTGCTCGCCACTTTGCAGTTGCACCGATTCGATGAAGCCGTCTTCGGCACGCAATTGCACATCGACGATCCTGCCTTCGATGCGTTGCACCACCTGCGGGTCACAGTGTTGACGCAGATGCTGTCCGTACAAGCCGGCATCGAAATGATAGGCATGGCGCGTGCCGGCAAGCGGGCTTCTGCCGACGCGTTCCATGCGGGCGAAGCGGTTGAGCTTGCAGGCCTGGGCATTGAGTGAATACGCCCACAGGTCGGGCGTGTTCGCGGTACTCGTGACACTCCTCAGCCAGTAGTGCTGGAAAGGAATCAGCCCCAGCGGCAGGCCGACATCGCCGAACGCATGCATGTAGGAGTCACCGATCCGGCCCCAGTCGTTGAACTGCACGCCGAGTTTGAAGGTGCCGCCGGTGGCACGCAGCATGGCGTCCTCGTCGAGGCCGAGGAACTGGTTGATGTGCTGGATCTGCGGGATCGTCGCTTCACCGACACCAACGATGCCGATCTCGTCCGATTCGATCAGCTTGATCCGTACCTGCGTGCCCAGTGCCTTGGCCAGCAGAGCGGCCGACATCCAGCCAGCGGTGCCGCCGCCTACGATCACGATCTGCTTGATGGGGTTTTCATTCATGGCGATGCGGCATGTCGTTGCGTCGGGAATCCACTGCATAACCTTGCTGCAGGGTGCTGTCAAAAAAAGAGCCCCGTTGTAAGGGCAACGGGGCTCAGGTAGGTAAGCGGGGAGTGCTTACTGGAACTTGTAGGAGACGCCTACTTCGTAGCGACGGCCGTAGCTTTCCCAGGTCTGCACCTGGCGCGGGTCATTGTTCTGAAAGGTGACGAAGCTCTTGTTCGACAGGTTGGAACCCTGCGCAATCAAGGTCAGGCCCTTCAGGCGTCCGCTGTCGAACGAGTAGCTGACCTGGGCGTCGTAGGTGCTGCCGCCCTTGATGGTCTGTTCGATGCGGGTTGCGCTGATGCCCGACACCTCACCCAGGAAGCTGCTGCGGTAGCTGTCGCTGACACGGGCTTCGAAACCGTTGTGCTGGTAGTACAGCGTGCCGTTGGCGACCCACTCGGACAGGCCCGGTACGGTAAGCGGATCGGGATTGCCTGCGTATACAAGTGAGCTATCGGTGTGACTGCCACTGAGGATGGTGCCAAAACCATTCAGCGCCGACGTGAGGTTGGCGAAAGGCAGGTTGAGGGTGAGCTCGGTGCCCCTTACGTTGCCGCGGCCGTCGTTGGTCGGGCCGGAAACGATGCCCTGCGTGGTACCTAGTTGCGCCTGCTGGGCCGGCGTAAGGTAGGACGGCACGAAGGCCGCGAAGTCGTACAGATAGGATGCATTCGGATTGATGTAGTTGGACAGCTTCAGGAAGTAACCCGACAGCGCGATATAGCCACCGCCACCACCACGGCATAGATCCGACTGCTTGTCGTCGGCTGCCGAGCACTGGTAGCCCGAGCTGTTGCTGGCGAAATAATGTTCATAGCTGACGTTGTAGTTGTCGGCCATGGTCGGCTCGAGCTCGGCGTTGCCGCCCGATGCGCTGAAGTACGACATGTTCGGGTCGGTTTCGGTCAGGTGCGTGATGTCGCCGGTCACGCCAAGGCTGGCACTCATCTGATCCATGCGCGGACGGGCCATCACGCGTGCCGCGCTGACGCGCAGATCGTTGCTGTCGTTGAAGCTGAAGATCAGGTTGGCGCTGGGCAGGTAGCGGGTGTAATCGGTGCCACCGGTGACCGGCACCAGAATGGCATCGGCGTCGCCGGCCGTCGTGCTGCCATCACCCGCCGTCACGCGCTGGCCTTCGGAGTTCTGGTTGGTGTGTGCGATCTGGATGCCGAAGTTGCCGCGCAGGCCGACATCGCCGACGTTGGTATCCATGTTGAACTGCAGGTACGAAGTGACGTCACGCTCGGTCACCTTCCAGTTCGGCGGTACCGCGATTGACGAGAGCGAGGTCGACAGCTGTGTATAGGTACCGTTCTTGATCAGCTGGTTGGGGTCGTAGCAGGCCTGCTGGCCGATACCCATCCACGACAGCGGGCTGCACGCGCCGCCACCGGTCGGTGCGGTCAGGACGGGAATATTGCCGTCGGCGAAGAAGCCGCCGCCCAAGGTCAGGAAGGTCTGGTCGATGGCGTAGGTTTTCTTGCGCGTGCCGCGCACGATGCCGGCTTCCACGCTGGAGATCGGACCGTCTGCAAAGTCGCGCTTGACGCTGGCTTTCAGGTCGGCGAGGTAGTCGTTCGTGTGCGGTGCATTGATGAAACCAGCCTGCACCACCGCCGGATTGCCGCCCGAGCCCCAGCCCTGTGGATCGGTCAGCACGATCTGGTTGCCGGAGTAGCCGAGCGACGGGTTCAGGTAGAGCATGCCGTTGGACTGTTCGATGAAGCCGAGTGAATCGGTGGCGCCGCCCGCGGCGCCCAGGCCATAACCGGTACCCGAATAGCTTTCAACCTGGTAGTCGCGGCGGTTGGCGCGCGAGTAGTTCGCGTCCAGCTCGCCGGACCAGTCTTCATTGAAGTGGAATGCGTTGCGCCAGCCGATGTTCCAGACCTTGGCCTTGGTCTCGTTGTAGTCGTTGCGGATCACGCCCTTGACGTTGTCGTAGGTACCGCTCTGCACAAAGCCGTTCTGCGCGTTGTAGCCGGGTTCAAGCGTCACGCCGCTGCCGTAGGCCAGCGGGAACTCGATGCCCTTGGCCTGCTGGGTTTCCTTGAAATTGTCGTAGGTCAGGTCGAGCGAACTGTGGAAGAAGTCATTCGGTTTCCACTCGAACGAGCTCAGCAGGCCCTGGCGCTTGAAAGAGTCGGAGATGCCGTAGTTCTTCGAACCGCCGACCAGCAGCGAGCCATCGTCGGCGTTGGCGTAGCCCCAAGGCGCCTGGTGCTTGATCTGCGCGGGGTTCGACTCGAGGTCGACGCCGAGCGTCACGCCGAAGGTATGGTCGGCAAACTGGTCGACCCAGACGCCGTTGACGTTGTAGCCGTTATCGCTGACGCCAGGGCCGGGTGCGAGCTCGCCCTGGCTGTTCCACACATAACGCGCATTCATCGCAGCTTCGGGCTTGTCCTTGTCCAGCGGACGGATCGTCTGCATGTCCACGGTGCCAGCCAGACCCTGGCCAACCAGATTGGCCGACGGGCTCAGATGCACGACCACATTGTCGAACCAGCTCGATGGGTACTGGTCGTATTGCACGTCGCGGTTGTTGGAGGTGGAAACCTGCTGGCCGCCGTTGACCAGTGCCGTGGAGAAGTCCGGGCCGAGGCCGTGAATGCTGACTACTTGCGGACGGCCGCTCACGCTCTGCACGGCCAGGCCGGGCAGGCGACCGAGCGTGTCGGCAATGGAAACACCCGGCAGCTTGCCGATCTGTTCGGAGGAAACCGCTTCGACGATGGTGTCGGAATTCTTCTTGATCGCGGTGGCGTTCTGCAGGCTGCTGGCGAAACCGTTGACCTCGACCGCCTGCAGCCTGGTTTCGTTGTCGCGCTTTTTCTTGTCCTGCGTTGCTGTATCCGTGGTGCTGGTGGTTTGCGCCGTGCTGCTCTGGTCCTGCGTGCTCTGCGGTGAACCCGCTGCGGCCGAAGCAGGCATGCCACCTGCGATGGCAACACCGCACATGCTGAAGCATGCCGTTGCTACGGCCATGGCCAGGATGTTGCGTTCAAATCTGATCATCTTTTCCCCCTCCGGAAACCTGCTTGGGTTCACATATCTGTTGAGTAACGGGATCGCAATCCCGTGGCGCAGATCCACGCATTCTGAAAAATGTTATGAGCGTGTTGACCGGATCATAGTGTTGCGTTTTGCGTGCGGCGCAGACTTGCATACGTATTCATGATTTACCCGGAATCAGCTTTATCGCGCTGCAGCATGGATGATGCTGATGACCTTGGCGATCATCGAAAATTGCCTTGTTTAAAGGGTTTATTTGATATTCCGCGGTGTACGCGGAGTGGCACATGGTGGCTTGCGAAGTTCATCATGTGCGCCACATGTTGCGACCGCAGCATGAATGAATACGTATGCATACCACTGCGTTGACGGGCAGTGCTGCGGCTAAGCTGGCAATCGTTCGGCAGGCAGCTGTGTAGCGGCGTACCTGTCTCAGTTCAGGGGTTTCTTCGCATGACCGATTTTCCCTGGTGGCGCGGCGGCGTCATCTATCAGATCTACCCGCGCAGCTTCCTCGATACCGATGGTGATGGTGTCGGCGATCTGCCGGGCATCATTGAACGTCTGGACTATGTAGCTGGACTCGGCGTGGAGGCGATCTGGATTTCGCCGTTCTTCAAATCACCGATGGCCGACTTCGGTTATGACATTGCCGATTATCGTGACGTCGATCCGTTGTTCGGAACGCTGGATGACTTTGATCGGCTGCTGGCCAAGGCGCATGCGCTGAACCTGAAGGTGATGATTGATCAAGTTCTCAGTCACACCTCGATCGAGCACGCCTGGTTTCGCGAAAGCCGGCAAAGTCGAGACAACCCCAAGGCCGACTGGTATGTGTGGGCCGATGCACGCGAAGACGGCACGCCACCAAACAATTGGTTGTCATTGTTTGGCGGGTGCGCCTGGCAATGGGAGCCGCGCCGCGGGCAGTACTACCTGCACAACTTTCTCGCCTCGCAACCGGATCTGAATTTCCATCATCCGGAAGTACGCGCGGCAGTACTCGACAATGTGAAGTTCTGGCTGGATCGCGGTGTCGACGGCCTGCGTCTGGATGCCATCAACTTCTGTTTCCACGATCGCCAGCTGCGTGACAACCCGGCCAAGCCGCCACATGCACGAGTAGGGCGGGGCTTCAGTCCTGATAATCCGTACGCCTTCCAATACCACTACTACAACAACACGCAGCCAGAGAATCTCGATTTTCTCGAGAAGCTGCGTGAACTGATGGACGGCTATCCTGAAGTTGCCGCGCTCGGCGAGATTTCCTCGGAGAACTCCCTGGCGACGATGGCCGAGTACACCAACGACCGCCGCCTGCACATGGGCTACAGCTTCGAATTGCTGACCGACGATTTCAGCGCCGGCTACATCCGCGGCACAGTCGAGGCACTTGAGGCGCAGATGACCAAGGGCTGGCCGTGCTGGGCAATTTCCAATCACGATGTCGAACGTGTATTGACGCGTTGGGGGCGTGACCAGCACACGAGTCAGCTGGCCAGCTTGCTCACGGCGATGCTCTGCTCGTTGCGTGGTTCGGTGTGCATCTATCAGGGCGAAGAGCTGGGCCTGACCGAGGCAGATGTGCCCTACGAGTCGTTGCGCGATCCTTACGGCATTGCGTTCTGGCCGCAGTTCAAAGGCCGCGATGGTTGCCGCACGCCGATGCCGTGGAATGACGAGGTGCATGCCGGTTTCAGTCATGGCACGCCGTGGTTGCCGGTGCCCGAAGAGCACCAGTCACTGGCGGTATCACGACAAGAGGTTGCACCGAATTCCGTGCTGAATGGCTTTCGTCGCTTCATGCAGTGGCGCCGCACCCACCCACCCTTGCGCTGGGGCGATATCGCGTTCGTCGAAGTGCCGGAGCCGGTGCTGGCATTCACGCGATCTCATGCCGGCGACACCATGCTCGTGGCGTTCAATTTATCCGCCGACAGTGTTGCCTTTGATTTGCCCGCAGGATTGACCGCCGCCGCTGCGCTTGAGGGACATGGGCTGCTGCAGGGCCGGATCGAAAATGGTCGGGTGCAACTGCCAGGTTACGGAGCGCTATTCGCAAGCGTCGGTTGAGCTAGGGCCAATCCGCAGGGGCAGTTTCAATCGCGACCGCTCAGCTCTGATCCGACAAGCTTTGCCGGCGGATGGGAGATGAGTTGCGTTCACCAGAACCGCCGCCATGGCGCTTGCATGGCGGGAATGAATCTGCCCCGATCAAGCTGGCAGTTCATGACACCTCACATCGCTGTACGACGCGAAGTGCCATCAGGTTCTCTCAGTGCGGGCTCTGCTCGACGCTGGCGCTGCTGTTGCCGTAAAAATCCTGCACCGGCGGGCCGGGTGGGCCGAAGTGCTGGTTGTCGCCGAACGCATCCACCTTGTCGTGTTCGAAACGCACGAAATAATTGGCCTTGTACTTGCTGCCGTCCAGATGATTGGCTCGATGCTGAGTGCCGTGATCGAGCGCGGACGTGTCGGTCAGATAGCCGTAATACTCGGTGGTGTCGTCGGTCTGCGGATCCTTCGGATTGCCGTACATGTACAGCGGGTGGCCCATGATCGCCACCACCTGATCCTTGCTCATGCCGATCTCCACCGTCGACAATTTCTGCGTCGTCGGCGCAATGGCACAGCCGGCAAGCCCGATGCCAAAAGCCATTGCGCCCAGAATCTTGATATTCATATGCTCTCCCATCCCGATGTGCTGAACGGTGCTCGATCTGTATTCGGTGCGGTTTCACGAGTGCAGGGCGGGGCAGGCCCGCATGAACATAGTGCAAGGTTCTGACGCAATAAAAAAGGCCTGCATCGCTGCAGGCCCTTGATATACATGGTGGCCCGGGACGGAATCGAACCGCCGACACGGGGATTTTCAACGGTTGACACGACCAAACGAATGGCGCCAGGTCGCGACGTGATTGGCTTGGCATAAGGCTGCTTGGGCACCTGTCGGCACTAGGCGGCACAGAAAGGCATGTTTGCCGTTTCCCAAACGTAACCCAAAGAATTTGCGTGATCGTTCCCGTCGAACGTTCGTCGAGCAGGGGACGAAAAATGAGGGGTGGCGGAAGGGGTTTCTACCCCGAAACAGCGGCGCACTTTGCGGCAGATCCACACAACCAGGATCAAATGACTCAAAAAATTGGCCGGCGTGGACGTTGGTACGGTGTATCGTTTCGGATCGTCCGAAATGGACGTTCTGATCAGGTTTGCGCGTGTCAGATATCGGCAATAGAGTGACTTCATGGATTACAGATTTATCAACTTTTTAAGCGCGACTACGTCACCCACCCGGACCTTTTCCATAGTCACTGTGGATAGTTTTCGCGCGTGGCGCTTTACCGCTCTCATCAAAATGGAGCCAGTAGCACGATGGCGCATGGTCGCGTTGTCGACCTCAGTTGCCCCCCTTGCAATTCACTGTTCATCCTAGGAAGGGGGTTCCGAATTGAGTAAAGACGTCTACGACGGCTCGTGGAACTGGGATCGAATTTACCGAGAATGTCATGGTGCATTTGGAGTCTCTCAAGAGGTTCATCAAGTGCTTGGGAGAGGGCGTGAGCGAGTCGTCTTTGCTGGGTTCGCCGCTGTAGCGGCGAGCTTGGCGGAAACGCGGCCTCTAAAGTTTGTGGATCGATCAGAGGATGTCATTTCGGCTGCAAGAAGCTCATATGCTAAGTTGACAACTTTTGCGACAGACGATGTACTGAATCATCTTCTGCTAGATGACGCTCCGCATGTGGTGATCTCCGGTCGGTTGTCGGCATTCTGGGATGATCAGGAGTACTTTGAGCGCCTGCAGAAAGCAATCTTGACCTACCCGCGTTCGTGCGTGGTTGTTGACTTCTTCGATGCCAAAGCAACTCAGACCTCACAAGTTTTTTCGTTTGGAAGTCCGCCTGCATCAGGGGTTTGGAGAACTCAGAATGTGAGGCGACGGTTCACGACATGGGGACCAAAGATTCATAGAGTGAAGCAAGAGGTTTCGTATGTGCTGGATCAGAATATTTTTGAGTACCAAGTAGAGCGAAGTTACTTCCGGGCCGCTGATGTTCTGTCTTGGGCAGAGAAGTGCTTCTTAAGCTACACCGCAGAAATCGCTAGACCACTGATTCTTGAAGACCCGAGCTTCACTCTGGTTCTTCGGCCCCGGCGACGTCGTTAACCGACCTGGTCTCTAGATTGAATCGCCCCGGGATTTGTGGAGGCTCCAACTCTTGAGAGAATGGAGGGGTTCCCCCCGTTTTCACGGACACTTACGAGAAGGCCGATGAAGGCCGATAGGAGTGTTCATGTCGAAGCGAAGAAAGTTCAGCACAGAGTTCAAGCGTGGAGCGGTTGCGCAGGCTAACCAGCCGGGCGTCAGTTGTGCCCAAGTGGCTCGGGAGCTGGGGATCCGGGACAACCTGTTGACCCGCTGGAAACGCGAGGCGGGAAGCCAGGGCAACAGCGCATTTGCCGGCACGGGAACGCCACGGGATGAGGAACTGGCGCGTTTGAAGCGCGAGCTGGCGCGGGTGAAGAAGGAACGAGATTTTTTGCGAGAAGCGGCGACGTTCTTTGCCAAGGGATCATCCTGAGGTATCAGGTGATCGAACGTTGTCGCCATGAGTTCCCGGTCCGGCTGATGTGTCGTTGCCTGCGGGTCTCGGCCAGCGGCTATTACGATTGGAGTCAGCGACTACCCAGCGCCCGTCAGCTCGACAATGAACGCTTGCTGGGACGTATCCGCGGCCTCCACGAAGACAGCCGTGGGGCGTTGGGAGCGGGGCGAATGCAGGAGGACCTTGCCGATGAAGGCGAGACAGCCAGCCTGAACCGCGTCGCTCGGTTGATGGCAGCCGATGGCTTGCAGGGCTGGCCGCGCCCGAAGCGACGAGGCCCGCGGGGGCGGCCGGCACTTACCCCGCCGGGTGTACACAATCGGTTGGAACGGGACTTCACCGCATTGGAGCCAGAGACCAAATGGGTCACCGACATCACCGAGATCAAGACCAAGGAAGGCAAGTTGTATTTATGCATTGTGCTGGACCTGTTCGACCACCGGGTGGTGGGCTGGTCAATGCACCATCGTCAGGATCGGCAGATGGTTGTCCGAGCTGTGCAGACAGCCGTATGGCAGCGCCAAGGCAACGAACCGGTGATCCTGCATTCGGATAGAGGCAGTCAGTTTCGAAGCGGTGACTATCAGAAATATTTGCTGGCCAACGCCCTGGTGTGCTCAATGAGCGCCGTGGGCCACTGTGGCGATAACGCGGCCTGTGAGGGCTTTTTCGGTCTGCTCAAGCGCGAACGGATTTACCGCATGACCTATCCGACACTCGATGCGGCAAGAACGGATGTGTTCGAATACATCGAGCGGCAACACAACCCAAGGATGCGGCGAAGGACCGCCAGGCAGGATTTGAAGTTTTCCACCCTTTTACAATCGTCCGTGATTTCGGGGTAGAACCCGTTTTCAAAGGCGCCAAGCGCATCCACAGGTCGGTGTTGACTGCCGACCAAGAGAAACGGCCACTCATCGTCCGAGTGCCCCTCCGTCAGGAAGGCGGCAAAAGAAGATTGCGTGGCACGCTTGCGCCGACCACCGCGCAAGATGGGCTCATCGAGACCTAGGGTTTCTTGATCGCGCGTCGCACGGTGTTCCGTTGGCGATGCGGGGGCCTCATCCAGGGTGTGATGTAACCACTGGCGCAACGGACCCACGGCATAGCGCACCATCCGTTCGCCCAACTGCATGTAGGGCGGCGGCTCGCCGCGCGAGCGCTGTTCTTCCAGCCACCGCGGGGTGCATTCGAGCAACAACGCGACCTGGGCTTGGTGCAGAAGCTTGTTCGCCGGCAGCGTATCGAACGCCATCAGCAATGGGTCGTCGGTGAAAGGGTTTGCGCTGAATTCAGTCATGGCTTGATGGTAGCCCGAGCTACAAGGCCCACCAATGCGGATATGGCTACACACCGGCTACATAACGAAAAAGGCCGCCCGGTGGGGCAGCCTAAGTCGTTGTTTTACATGGTGGCCGGGGACGGAATCGAACCGCCGACACGGGGATTTTCAATCCCCTGCTCTACCAACTGAGCTACCCGGCCAGAATCTGGCTTTCACGTGATTGCTGCGAAGGTCGCTGGCGTTACGTGGAGCCGCGCATTAGACCGAATATGCGAGCGTTCGTCAAGACTCTTGCTCGGGTGCGGTGAAGCCGCTGGCTTTGGCGTAGTCGCCGCCGAACAGGAATTTTTCCATTTCCTCGCCCAGAAACTTGCGTGACTTGGGGTCGAGCGGATTGAGTCGGTATTCATTGATCAGCGTGGTCTGGTGGGTCAACCACTGCTGCCATGCGGTCTTGGATATTTCGGCGTAGATGCGCTGGCCGAGCGGGCCGGGCCAAGGGGCGAAGTCGAGGCCTTCGGCGTCGATGTCAAGTTTGGCGCAGTGAATGGTGCGGGTCATCGGGGTCCCTCAGATCTTGTCTGGATTGCGGCTGTCGGCAATGTCTTGCAGCAGCGTACGTACCGGGGCTGGCAGGCCGAGTGCGGCGAGGTCATCGTTACTGCACCAGCGTTGCTGTGGATTATCGGCGATGCGTGACGGTGCTGCAGCACGATCAAACAGCAGCGGCTCGATGTTCAGTCGATAGTGACTGAATACATGGGTGAATGGGGTCAATGCCTGGGCATCGTCGATGTGTGCATATTGTTGCGCAATGCGCCAGGCCTGATCCGGGTCTGCTGCCTCGGGCAGGCTCCATAATCCCGACCATACGCCTTGTGGGCCGCGTCGTTCGAGCAGCACGCGGCCTTGCTTGTCGCGCAGCAGTACCATGATGGTGGCGCGGGTGGGGATGCGCTTGCTGGCCTTGCGACTGGGTAGCTCGGTGGTGAGTTGGTCGCGAAAGGCGATGCAGTCGCTGGCCAATGGGCATGATTCGCAGCGCGGGTTGGAGCGTGTGCACACGCTGGCGCCCAGATCCATGATTGCCTGGGTGTAATCAGCTACTCGCTGGTCGGGGGTATGGGTTTCGGCATGCAACCACAGCTGCTTTTCCACGGCGCTCTGTGCCGGATCGCCGTGGATGCCGTGATAGCGCGTAAATACGCGTTTGACGTTGCCGTCGAGGATCGGAAAACGCAGGCCATGCGCCTGCGCCAGGATCGCGCCAGCGGTGGATCGACCAATGCCGGGCAAGGCGCGCAGCGCGTCCAGGTCACGCGGCAACTCGCCATCATGTTGAGCGACGCATTGTTTTGCGGCCGAATGCAGGTAGCGTGCGCGCCTGTAATAACCCAGCCCGGACCACAGCGCCAACACGCGATCCTCGTCGGCGGTGGCCAATTCAGCGACCGTCGGCAAGGCACTGACGAAGCGCTCGAAGTAGCCGATGACGGTGGCGACCTGTGTCTGTTGCAGCATTACTTCGGATAGCCAGACGCGGTAGGCGTCACGCGTGCCACTCGCGTCAGCTTGCTGCCAGGGCAGGGTTTTGCGGCCGTGCTGATCGAACCAGCGCAGCAGGCGTGAGGAAAACGACTTGCTCATGGTTGTTTGCCAGGGATGTCTGCTGTGGCAGCGGCGCTGCTGGCGCTGACCGGTATCGCCGAACCAGCCTGGATCGACAGGCCTTTGATGCTGACGCTGTCGGTGCTGATTTCGGCGATGTCGATCTGGCCGTCGCCTGGCGGCACGCTCAGTTGTGGGTTGTTCTCGTCCCCGAGTGCATCCCACCATTGCACCAACCCCAGCGGCGGCAGGCGCAAATCGGCATGGTTGTCGGGGCCGTCGAGTTTCAAGGCGAGCAGCAACGGGTCGTGCTGGTTGGCCGGGGCAAGTGTGAGCGCGATGTTGTAGGGCTGATCCGTACCGTGATACAGATTGCCTGCCAGGTTGGCTGCTGCATCGGCGGCGCCATGCCAGTGCGCACTGCCCTTCAGTTGCATGCGGACCTTGTCGCCTTGCGATGCGTTCAGCTCGATCTTGTCCAGCTGCAGGGTATTGCCCTGGATGCGTGGTGTGGCCGACAGGCGCAACTGGATCGGCGTGCCGCTGCTGGTGTTGGTGGAGATCGCCAACGGGAACGGCTGGCCGGTCATGAGATTGCCGGCGGTCAGCGAGACATTGCCGAGCAGCAACTTGTTGCCGCTGACCACGGTGCCGTGATTGATGCTGACGCCGGTATCGATGCGCGGGATGTTTGGCGGAGTGCCGGCAGATCGTTCGGGCAGGTTGGAGATCCAGCCCTGCAGTGCATCGAGGTCGACTCGGGGCGAGTCGATTTGCAGTTCCGAGATGACCGTGGGGCCACCGAACAAGGTGCGCCAGGGCAAGGCAAGCTGGCCTCGCGCGGCCAGCAGGATCGGTACGCTGGCGCCTTCCGCGTTCAACGTGATTCCGTCCAGATCCAGCGCGGGGCGGGGGAACAGGGTAGGGCTGGCTGGGCGGGCTAGATTGAGTTCAAGACCGAGCGCATGCGCCTGTTTCTGCAGCATGCCGGTGAAGCGTTCCGGCTGCAGCAGCAGGTAGAGCGTGATCGCCGCAACCAGAGCGACGGCGGCAGCAAACACGCCAAGCAGAAGCAGGGTCAGACGCAGCTGTCGCGGCATCGGCTCAGCTCCGTGACTGTGGTTCAGTCATGCGGTGGTTCCTGCCGGGCCAGTGTGGCTGGCAGCAGGCCGTCGACGAAGGCTTGGGCCTCGAAGGTGCGCAGGTCGGTAGCGGTTTCGCCCAGGCCGACAAAACGGATCGGCAGGCCGAATTCGCGCGCGAGCGCAAATACCACGCCGCCTTTGGCGGTACCGTCGAGCTTGGTTACCACCAGCCCGGTGACGCCGACAATCTGGCGGAACTGGCGAACCTGATTGACCGCGTTCTGGCCAGTGGTGCCGTCGATCACCATCAGCACTTCATGCGGTGCTTCCGGGTCGAGCTTTTTCATCACGCGGGCGATCTTGCCCAGTTCATCCATCAGTCCGCCCTGGGTATGCAGGCGGCCGGCGGTATCGGCGATCAGCACGTCCGCATTGCGTGAGCGCGAGGTTTGCAACGCGTCGAAGATCACGCTGGCGGCGTCGGCATCCTGGCCTTGCGAGATCACCGGCACCTGGTTGCGTGCGCCCCAGGTTTTGAGTTGTTCGACGGCGGCGGCGCGGAACGTATCGCCAGCAGCCAGCACCACGGCGTGGCCTTCATCACGCCAGCGGCGAGCCAGTTTGCCGATGGTGGTGGTCTTGCCGGCGCCGTTGATGCCGACGGTGAGCACCACGAATGGTTTGTGACCGGTTACCTGCAGCGGTTGTTCGACCGGCTTGAGCAAGTCGACCAGTGCCTGGCGCAGTGCGGCCAGCAACGCATCGGCATCGGCAAACTCGCGCTTGTGCATGCGCTTGCGCAGTGACTCGACCAGCTCGGTGCTGGCTTCGACGCCGACGTCGGCGGTGATGAGCATAGTTTCCAGTTCGTCGAGCAGGTCGTCGTCGAGTTTGGGGTTGCGTACGAACAGCGAGCTCAGGCTGCGCGAAAAGGCGTTGCCAGACAGGCGATCACGCCAGCTGCGCCTGGCTGGCTCGGGTTCGCTGGCTGGCTCACTTGCTTCGGGCGCGACGAAGGGCTCGCTGTCGACGCGGGTCTGTTCCGGCGTCGGGATTTCCGCGAGCGACTCGTGCAGCAGCGGTTCGCCACTCTCCGGAGGCAGTGTTTCCGTGGCGTTGTCGCCGGGCGGAGGAGAGGGTGGGGTCCCGGTGGGTTTTTTCTTCCAGAACTTGAGCATTGCGGGCGCGATTCAAAGACAATGGGCGGCATGCTAACACTCCAACCTGTACTGGCCGCTGAGGAATCGTCGCGGTGAACGGCAGTCGCGGCAAGGGCTCGGGGCGAATCCGGATCATTGGCGGCAGCTTGCGCAACTCGAAGCTCGACGTGCCCGAGTTGCCGGGCTTGCGGCCCACGCCCGAACGGGTGCGCGAAACCCTGTTCAACTGGCTGGCGCCGGTGATCGAGGGTGCACGTTGCCTGGACTTGTGTGCCGGTACCGGGGCGCTGGGTATCGAGGCGCTATCGCGCGGCGCGGCAAGCGTGCAGTTTGTCGAGCCGGATGCCCGCGCTGTGAAGGCCTTGCGCGAAAACCTGGCGCGGCTCAAGGCTGATGCGGGCCAGGTAGTGATGGCCACTGCTGGTCAGTTTTTGCGCGGAACGCCGCAACCGCAGCAGGTGGTGTTTCTCGATCCGCCATTTGCGCTCGATCTTTGGTCGCTGTTGGCGCGCCAGCTGGAGGAGGGTGGCTGGCTGGCAGCTCGGGCCTGGATTCATGTGGAATCGCCGCGGGGCGTGGTCCCGGCTGTGCCGGCGCTGTGGCAGTTGCATCGTGACGGCACGGCAGGCGAGGTGCGCCATGCGCTTTATCGGCGCGCCTCCAGCCATCATGACAACGGTGATACTTGATCAGTCTTGCCTTAAGCTAGGGCAATCTTCGTATTCATCCTGTCCGATCCGTGAACAAAACCCTCGGCAATCCCCGCCTGGCCATTTATCCGGGCACCTTCGATCCGATCACCAATGGTCACACCGACCTGGTGACGCGCGCCGCGCCGCTGTTCGACCGGGTGATCGTGGCCGTGGCTGACAGTGCGAGCAAGGGGCCGTATTTCAGCATCAGCGAGCGGATCAGCCTGGCGCGGATGGCGCTGGCTGATCTTCCAAATGTGGAGGTTCGTGGATTCGACAGTCTGCTGGCGACCTTCATCGAGCAGGTCGGGGCCGGGGTGATCATCCGCGGGCTGCGCGCGGTGTCGGATTTTGAGTACGAATTCCAGCTGGCCAGCATGAATCGGCACCTGATTCCGCAGGCAGAAACGCTGTTTCTGACTCCGGCCGAACAATACAGCTTCATCTCTTCCTCGCTGGTGCGCGAAATCGGTCGCCTTGGTGGCGATATTTCCGGTTTCGTGCATCCGGCAGTGCAGCAGGCCATGCGGCAGCGCTGGCAAAAGGGCCGATCCGGCTCCAATCAACAATCCGAAACAGAAAGGTGATCACTATGCGCAAGTTTGTCCTCATCGCTGCCGTCGCTCTGGCCGCGGCTTTCACCCTGAGCGCCTGCAACAAGCAGCAGGACGATCAGCCCGCCACCGAGCAGACCGCCAAGGCAACCAAGCCGACCGACCCGAACGACACCAAGGCCTGGAACACTTATCTCGGTCAGATCGTGCAAGCCAACATGCAGGGCATGACCGCTCGCCAGCCGTATCCGTATCTGGTGCCGGCCGGTGATACCCCTGACGCACAGGCCAGCCGTGACCGTCAGCTAGAAAATATCCAGGGCACCGTGGCTCGTGGCGTGTTGCCAGGCAACATGCTGGTCTTCGCCGGTCCTGATTCGGCCAAGACAGCTGATCTGATGATTACTGCATTCACCGATGCCAAGGCAGGCTCGTTCAAGGACGTGATCGTGTTGTTCATCGGCGACGAGGCTGACAAGCAGCGCGTCGAAGACGTGTTGAAGCCGACCGGTGCGACCTTCCGCTTCGTCGCCATGTGATGAAGCAGGAATGAGTGGAGAGGAGTGAGCTGATAGAGGATCTGCCCTCTCTCGTTTCTCACTCCTCTCAGCTCATTGCTGCTGTTCAGTCATGTCTTTGAAAATTCTCGATACCTGTGTCAATTGCGACGTCTGCGAGCCGGTTTGCCCGAACAAGGCAATTTCGCTGGGCGAAGAGTTCTATGTGATTGACCCCGATCTTTGCACCGAATGCGTCGGCCACCATGACGAGCCGCAGTGCATCGAGGTGTGCCCGGTCGAATGCATCATCGTTGATCCGGAGTGCGTCGAGAGTACCGAACAACTTGATCTCAAATATCGCCACTTGATGGCCAAGGATTCTGCTGCATGAGTCATTCCCCGCGTCGGCGCCCGTATCTGCTGGGCATGTTTTCACTGGGAATGACACTGTTTTCCGGCCTGCTCTTTGCTGCTGATGCAACCCCTGAGGCGACGGCTGCAGCCACCCGGCAGCGTCCTGGCCATGCGGCGATTGCCAGCGCCAATTTCCTCGCCACCAATGCCGGCTTTGAAGTGCTCGCCAAGGGTGGCAACGCGTTCGATGCTGCCGTTGCAGTGGCATCGACGTTGTCGGTGGTGGAACCGGAGAGCTCGGGCATCGGTGGCGGCTTCATGGCCGTGCTGCACCACGCAAAGGATGGCAGCAACGTTTTTATCGACGCGCGCGAAACCGCACCGGCGGCGGTGAACAGCAAGGATTACCTCAAGCCCGACGGCACCCCTGATCGCGACGCTTCGATCAACGGGCCGCTGTCTGCGGGTATTCCGGGTGAGCCGGCTGGTCTGGCCTTGATCGCCAAACGCTACGGCAGGCTTTCGTTGAAGCAGTCGTTGGCACCGGCGATTCGCATCGCGCGCGATGGCTTCGTGCCGGATCCACGCCTGCACGAAGCGGTTGTCGCCAAGCAGAAGACCTTGCTGCGCTGGCCGGCTTCGGCGGCGAAGTATCTGGTCGACGGCAAGCCGCCGGCCGAGGGTGCGCTGTGGCGCGATCCGGATCAGGCACGCACGCTGGAGCTGATCGCCGAACACGGTGCTGACGGTTTCTATCGCGGCGAGATCGCCAGCAAGCTGGTCGATGCGGTAAGCGCCGCTGGCGGTAACTGGACGCTGGCCGATCTGGCTGGCTATCAGGCGAAACAGCGCGACCCGATCAGTGTGGATTACCGCGGCTACCAGATCATCACCGCGCCGCCGCCGTCTTCCGGTGGGGTGGCGATCGCCGAGGTCCTCAACATTTTGTCTGGCTATGACCTGGGCAAGATGGATCAGGTGCAGCGTGTGCATTACATGATCGAGGCGATGCGCCGCGCGTTTCGTGACCACAACGATTATCTGGGCGATCCGGACTTCGTGAAGATGCCGTTGGAGATGCTGCTGTCGCCGTATTACGCCGATGGTTTGCGTCAGGGCATTTTGCCCGACCGCGCCACGCCATCATCAATGTTGCCGCGTGCCGAAGCGAAGGAGCCGGGCAAGCACACCACGCATTTCTCGATCATTGATGCCGACGGCAACATGGTCTCGATGACCGCCACCGTAAACACCACGCTGGCATCCAAGTTCGTCGCCGCCGGCACCGGTGTGCTGCTGAATAACGAGATGGACGATTTCGCGCTGGTGCCGAACCAGCCCAATGCCTATGGCCTGCTGGGCAGTGCGGCCAATGCACCAGTCGGCGGCAAGCGCATGCTGTCGTCGATGTCGCCGAGCATCGTGATCGGTGCGGACCGCACGGCGGTGATCGGTTCGCCGGGTGGCTCGACCATCATCACCCAAGTGCTGGAAGGCATCCTGAACTTCATCGATGGCGAGAGCGCATCACAGATCACCGCGCACAAGCGCTTCCATCATCAATACCTGCCCGACGAAGTGATGGTCGAAGAGGGCACGTTCGACCAGCCGACCAGCGATGCGCTGACCAGGATGGGTTACGAGCTCAAGCCGAATGAATCCTGGGGCTTCATGAATGTGGTGACCTGGGATCACAAGAGCAACAAGCTTGATGCGGCCAGCGACCCGCGCCGTCCGTCAGGCTTGGGCAAGGTGAAGTAGGCCGGTCGCGTGGAAATGTTCTCGTTACTCGGCAACTCGCAGCAGCTCGATGGCGGCGCGATGTTTGGCAATGCTCCCAAAGCACTGTGGTCGCGCTGGATTGCGCCGGATGAGCAGAACCGCATTCCGTTGGCTTGCCGCTGCCTGCTGGTGAAGGATCTGGACGGCCGCAACGTGTTGTTCGAGACCGGCATTGGCGCGTTTTTCGACCCGGCATTGCGTGAGCGCTATGGCGTGGTGGAAAGCCGGCATGTGTTGCTCGATTCGCTGGCTGAGCTTGGTCTCACGCATGAGGACATCGACGCGGTGGTGCTGTCGCATCTGCACTTCGACCATGCGGGTGGCTTGCTGGCCGCGTGGGAAGAAGGCCAGCCACCGCGGCTGTTGTTTCCGAATGCGCGCTTTGTCGTCGGTGCCGAGCATTGGCGGCGTGCGAACAAGCCGCATCCGCGCGATCGTGCCTCGTTCGTGCCTGAGCTGAATGCCTTGCTTGAGGAGAGCGGACGCCTGGAGCGAGTGGAGGGAGAATCTTCGGAAACTCTGGGTGAAGCTGTTCGCTTCAGTTTTTCAGACGGCCATACACCAGGTCTGATGCTCCCTGAAGTGGCTGGCGTGGTGTTTTGCGCGGATCTGATTCCCGGTCGTTTCTGGGTGCATCTGCCGATCACCATGGGTTACGACCGCTGGCCGGAGAAGCTGATCGACGAGAAAAAACAGTTTCTCGAAGACAAGCTGGCGCGCGATGTGAGGCTGTTTTTCACCCATGACCACGATTGCGCGCTGGCACGAGTGACCCGGGATGAGCGAGGCCGTTTTGCGACGACTGACGAACAGCGCGTGTTGTGCGGTACGCTGGCGTCGTCGGTATCTGGAGTGCGTTGATGGATTGGTTTCGGGGGGCGATCTCGCGCGGGTTGCTGATCAATATCGTGGGTGCGTTGCTGGTGCTGGCGGGTGTCGGGCTGGAGGCGATGACTGCGCGCGGCCTGCTCAATTTTCGCGAGGCGTCCAGCCGTCATGGTGGTGAGTTCATCGATCTGGGGCGCAATGCGCGTCCACAAGGTGGGGAACACGGCTACATGGCGCGGCTGGTCGGCACGCCGAAGGTGATCGAGGCGCCGCATGATCCGGATTTCAACCAGCGGGCGGATACGCCGGTACTGGTTCGTCATGTGGAAATGTTCCAGTGGCGCGAGATTCGTATCGGCGACAGCGTCCATTACGAACTGGATTGGGTCGATCATCCGATCGATTCGAGCCGATTCAGCGAGCCCGCAGGACACGTCAATCCACAGCAGTTTCCACTCGTTGGCGAGCGCTACAGGTCGAGCCTGGTGCAGCTTGATGGTTTCAAACTGTCGCCACTGCTGATTGATGCCTTGCCCGGATCGGTCACCATGACTCCAGATCCGAAACAGCTTCCGGCAAATCTTGCTGCCAGTTTCAGCGCCTATCAGGACTATCTGGTGACCAGTGCCGACCCTGGCGATCCTCGGCTGGGCGATCTTCGCGTGAGCTGGATCGAGGTCCCGGTGCAGCAGATGACCATCGTGTCGCGTATCAATGGCGATCAACTGGTTGCAGCGAGTGAGGCTGCGGATGGCAAGGGTTACGAGATGCAGGTCGGCGATGTCTCGCTGCTGGATATCTTCCCCGACCTGCCGGTGCCGCCAAGCTTCGTGCTGGCCAACCGGGTGATCGCGTTGGCGTTGGCAGCGTTTGGTGCCTACCTGCTGATATCCGTGCATCGCAAACGACGCGAGCCGCTGCTGGCGATCGCGCTCGGTGCGCTGGCTGTGGGCATCGTCGCCAGTGCCTTGTGGCTGGGTGGAGACGCGATGGTCATGTGCGGGTGGTTGCTGGTGGCAGGATTGGGTGCAGCCTACGCGGTCTGGCGTCTGCGTCTGCAACCACGTTGAGTTGTTGCTGATCAATGTTGCCGAGGTCTGGTCAGACCTGCGGGTGTTCCAGAAACCACAGCCCGGCGAACAGTTTCGGATCGATCGAATAGCCCTCGGCGGCGCGCGCGAACAGCCATGCGCCAGCTTCACTGCGCGGCACTTCGTGCACCACGATATTCTCGCTTTCGTCGCCACCACCAGCGCCAACCTTTTCCAGCCCGATGGCACGGACGAAGCTGATCATCTCGTTGCTCATGCCGGATGACGACGGCCCGCGGTGGATGAATTCCACCCGCTCGCAGCGATAACCGGTTTCTTCCTCGAGTTCACGTTGCGCGGCGAGCAGGGCGCTTTCATCGGATTGATCGGCAAGATCGCCAACCAGCCCCGCTGGCATCTCGATGGTGAATTGACTGACCGCCACGCGATACTGCTCGACAAAAAGCAGCTTGTCCGCCGCAGTCAGCGCAATGATGATGACCGCGCCGCCGGGATTGGTGCGTTCGGCATACTCCCAGCGGCCTCTTTGACGCAGGCGTAGCCAGCGTCCTTCGTAGAGGGTTTCCGGTTCGGCATTGGCGTCGGTGGGAATGCGGCTGTCGGCATCAGTCATGGCAGATCACGGTGGCAGGTTTCAGTAGCGATGGCGGCGGTTGCAGCCGATGTCGACAAACAATGCGGTACTCAGCACAGCAAGGCGCGCAGACGACTGCGGGTGAACGCGCCGAACCCAAATTGCTCGCACAACGCATCAAGCTTTTCAGGTTCGGTGCGACGACGTTGCAAGACCTCGATGGTACTGGCGCCAGGGGCGTCCAGCGCAATACGGGTGAGTCGTCGGTACAGCCTGGCGTTTTCTGTGTGCTCGCGCAGTTTTGCCGCGCAACTGGCGGCCCCACGAATGCGCAGGAATGAGACTTCGTCGATGCGTTCGAGCAGCGCGTCGAGATTGCCGAAATGGCCAAGCAGCGCGGCAGCAGTCTTGGCGCCGATTCCCGGCACGCCGGGAATGTTGTCCACCGTGTCGCCGCACAGCGCGAGATAATCGGCGACCTGGTGCGGGTGTACGCCAATCTTTTCGAACACGCCCGCCGGCCCCCAGCGCATGCCGCGGGCGTAGTCCCACTGCTCGTCGTACTCGCCAAGCAGTTGACCGAAATCCTTGTCGGCCGACACGATCACGCTGGGCCAGCCGAGTGCGCGCAGGTTCCAGACCGTGCTACCGATCAGGTCATCGGCTTCGTAGCTATGGTCGATCATCATGTGCACGCCGAGTGCTTCCGTGATCGCACGGCATTGCACAAACTGACGTTCGAGGTCCGGCGGCGGCAGTTCGCGGTTGGCCTTGTAAGCGGGATAGATGCCATTGCGGAACGAGCTGGTCAGCGAGGCGTCGAACGCCACTGCGATGTGTTCCGGCTTGACCCGTTCCAGCAGTTCGCACAGAAACCGGGTGTAGCCATGCACGGCATTGACCGGGTGGCCATCGCTGTCGAAAAACTCGTCCGGCATCGAATGCCAGGCGCGGAATACGTACAGGCTGCCATCGACCAGATGGACGGCTGGGCGTCCATTCGCCGGGATGCTCACGGGTTCCAGTCGCTCAGCAGATCAGCCAGATCAGGCCGATCACGATCGGGCACTTCGATTTGCGGCGTACCCAGGTGGACAAAGCCGACCACCTGTTCGTGTTCTCCCAGTCGGAGGGTGGCAGCCACATCTTCATCGTAGGCCGCCCAGCCGGTCAGCCATTGCGCGCCGTAGCCGAGGCCGTAGGCACCCAGCAGAAGATTGTGCGCCACGCAGCCGGCGCTCAGTTTCTGCTCGATCAATGGCACCTTGCTGTCGGCATGCAGGCGAGCCACCACGACGATGACCAGGGGTGCGAAGGTGTAGCGCAGCAGCTCTTTCTCGCGCTTGGACTCGGACAGATGCGGATTCTTGTCGGTGGAGATGGCTGCCAGTTTTTCGCCAAACCGCAGCTTGGCATCACCGCGTAACTGGATCAGCCGGAATGGCACCAGCTTGCCGTGGTCAGGAACGCGGATCGCTGCCTCCAGCAAGGATTTCAGCGTAGCCTGGTCGGGCGCTGGTTCACCCAACTGACGCGAAGGCGCGGAGTGGCGTTGTTGCAACAGGGAGAGCGCAGAAGACATGGCTGATTTCGTGTATGGGGAACGGACATGCTAGCCGGCATGCCGTGATGGTGTGAACAAACTCAGGCTGTAGCCGGCAACTTGAACGAACCGGGTAATAGTGCGACCACTGTGGTTTGCTGGCTGTTGCCATGCAAGTTGCTCATCAACACTGGCATGTCGTCGTTGCACAATTCCGCCATGACCTGACGACACGAGCCGCAGGGACTGACTGGACCATGCGTGTCGGCAACTACCGCCAGTGCCACGAAATCACCCGGTTTGCAGCCGGCCGCGATGGCGGCGAACAGCGCGGTGCGCTCGGCGCAGTTGCACAGACCATATGCAGCGTTTTCCACATTGCAGCCGGCGAAGCAGCGACCGTCGCGGGTCAGCAGCGCAGCGCCAACCAGGAATTTCGAATACGGGGCATACGCCTGTTGTCGCGCCTCGAGTGCCGCGGCGAGCAGGTCGTTTGAAACAGGAGCAGGTGCAGACATCGAATTCTCCGGCGAAGACCCCTGGCGGTATAGGTAAGGCAGGCCGGCGGGCCAGCTTACTCTCACGACAGCGGCGGGATCAAAACCCGCCGATGAAAACTGACGCTATGATGGCCGAACCATCTCAGAGGGGATTGCTCCATGTCGATCACCGTAGCCGCGTTGCGTGAGACTGCTGCCGGAGAGCGGCGCGTGGCAATTACGCCGGAAATGGCCAAGAAGCTGCGTGCCAAAGGCTTGCGTGTATTGCTGGAACACGATGCCGGTCGCGCCGCGGGCTTTCCGGACAGTGCTTATTCCGAAGCCGAGTTTGCCGATGCCGACGGCGTACTCTCCCAGGTTGACCTGCTGGCTTGTGTGTTGCCGCCGGACGATTCGGTATTCGCCAAGTTGCGTGAGGGCAGCGTGCTGGTCGGTCAGCTGCGTCCATATGGCGCCGCAGAACGTGTGGCCGCGCTGACGGCACGCAAGCTGAGTGCGTTTTCGCTGGAGTTGCTGCCGCGTACCACGCGCGCCCAGGCGATGGATGTGCTCAGTTCGCAGGCCGCCGTATCCGGCTATCGCGCCATGCTGATTACGGCCGAAGCCTCGCCGAAATTTTTCCCGATGCTGACCACTGCGGCCGGCACGATTCGCCCATCCAAAGTGTTGGTAATCGGCGCGGGTGTGGCCGGTTTGCAGGCGATTGCCACCGCGCGCCGGCTTGGTGCGCAAACCGAAGGCTATGACGTGCGTCCGGAGACGCGCGAGCAGGTTGAGTCGCTGGGGGCGAAATTCCTGGAGCTTGGAGTCAGCGCTGCCGGCAGCGGTGGCTACGCACGTGAGTTGTCAGCCGAGGAACGCGCCGCACAGCAGCAGGCGCTGGCGGAACATCTCAAATCCGTCGATGTGATCGTCACCACGGCGGCCGTGCCGGGGCGACCGGCACCAAAAATTATCACCGCGGCGATGGTCGAGGGCATGAAGCCCGGAGCCTTGATCGTCGATCTGGCTGCCGAAGGTGGCGGCAACTGTGAACTGACCAAGCCCGGCGAGCGCGTCGAGCATGGCGGTGTGGTGATTCTGGGGCCGCTCAACCTGCCGGCCGGGGCGCCACTGCATGCGTCGGAAATGTATGCCCGCAACGTTTACAACTTCGTCGAGTTGCTGGTACAGGGCGATGCGTTGCAGCCCGATTTCGAGGATGAACTGATCGCCAAGACCTGCTTGAGCCATGCCGGCGAGACGCGTTTCGAAAGCTGATCAGTTGATTTGATCATGTGCAGATAAAAGAGACCGGCGTACGCCGGTCTCTTTGCATTCACGGTTGCGCTCAGATGTCGCCGCCGTCAGGTGGTGGCGGTGGAGGACCTTCGGGCGGTGGAGGTGGTGGCCGATCGTGGCCGGGTCGATTGCGCCAGTCCATGCGTTGATCCGGTGGCAGCTCATGCCATTGCCGGATCAGCTGCTCGCGTTGATCCGGCGGCAGATGCTGGAAACGCTCGAAGGCACCGTGCAGCTGCTCGCGCTGTTCGGGTGACAATTGATGGAACTTGCTCCGGTTGGCGCGCGCCTGTTCGCGTTGTTCCGGGGTCATCTGTTGCCAATGCGCGATGCGCTCGCGGATTTCCGCACGCCTGTCCGGCGGCAAGCTTTCCCAGTGTTCCGATTTCCTCAGCAGATGCGCCTGCTTTTGCGGCGGCATCTGATCCCAATCCTGTTGCAGCGGTGCAAGGATTTCGCGTTGAACGGGATCGAGACTGCTCCACGGTCGTGGTGGCGGAGGCGGTCTGTCGTCGTGATGATGCGCAGGCGGGGGCGGCGGCATGTCCTGGGCATGCGCAGGCGTCATCACGAAACTGCCGAGCATGAAGGTGAGCCAGACGATGGCGATGGGACGGGAGAGGTACGTCATGGCTCAGCGCTTCGCCGGGGTGTTGTTGGCCGCCAACCAGCCGTAGAAATCGAGGTTCTGGTAGAGGTTGGGGTCGGTCTGATCGGCATCGGGCGGTAGTTCGTCGAGGTCGGCGCTGGTATTGGACTGCGCCTGAATCGCTTGCGGTGCTGCCGGAGTGCGCGGCAGCGGCTGCCACACCATCAGCGCAGCGAGTGCGATGACGGCAAACGCGCCAGTGGGGATCAGCCAGCGTGCGCGATGATGGGTGGGCGCATGCTGGCATTCCAAAGCTTGTCGGCGCACGGCACGCAGGCGGCCAGCCGTAGCCGGATCGAGCTGTTGCGATGCCTGGTGCCAGAGCTCGCGAGAACGCTGCTTGATGGCATTGTCAAAATGTTTGTCGGGCGAGTTCATCGCCAATCCTCCAGTAAGTCGCGCAGCTGATGCATTGCGCGTGAGAGATGGGTTTTCACGCTGCCCTGGGAGCAGCCCATGGCCTGGGCGGTTTCAGCGACATCCAGACCTTCCAGCACGCGCAACATGAAGGCTTCGCGCTGGCGTTGTGGCAACTGGCGCACGGCGTCGGCCATATCGGCGTAGGACTGTGCATCGTGCAGTCGATCCAGCGGGCCGGGTCCCTGATCGGCCGGTTCCCAAGCCGGTAGTTCATCGCCATCTTGGTCACGATTGCCGCCCAACCAGCCGACCATGATCGAGCGAACCTTGCGACGACGCTGCAGATCGACGATGCGCCGTCGTAAAATGCCCCAGAACAGCGGTGGCCATTCGGCCGCGGGCTTGTCTCGATAGTGCTTGACGAGGCGCAGCATCGCGTCCTGCACCGCATCCATTGCATCCTCGCGTTGACGCAGTTGCATTTCGGCCATGCGGAAGGCGCGCCGCTCGATCTGGGCCAGAAAAAGCTCAAGCGTGGCCGGTGTTTCTTCCGCGCGGTCCAGATCAGCGTCCAGGGTACTTGCCAGGCTGTTCATGCATGCTGATCTTGTGTGGTCGGGTGACGCATTCTCGGGCTCCATCGCACTGACCCTCGTACTCAACGCAACAGCTCTCTACTGGTTGACCAGCATGACCACAATCTCGTGTGTTGCTCTGGTGTATTGGTTATATGCGCCTGACGTCAACGTGTGTTCAAGTTCCCGTATGATGCATGAACAACTGACATCAGGCGGGGTGGGCTCATGATTGACGGTTTCCTGGCACTGTATATCTTCATGCTGGCGGCATTTACCGGCTATGAAATCATCGCCCGTGTGCCGGTGATTCTGCATACGCCGCTGATGTCGGGTTCGAACTTCGTGCATGGGATCGTGCTGGTTGGCGCGATGATCGCGCTGGGTCATGCACAGACCCCATTCGAAATCGTCATCGGATTTATCGGCGTGCTGCTGGGCGCAGGCAATGCCGCCGGCGGTTACGTGGTGACCGAACGGATGCTGGAGATGTTCAAGTCCAGCAAGCCTGATGCCGGCAAGGGGGGCAAGTGATGAGCTGGTTGCCGATGCTGATCAAGGCTTGCTACTTCATTGCGGCAATGCTGTTCATCCTGGGCCTGAAACGCATGAGCTCGCCGCGCACCGCGCGTGGTGGCATCGTCTGGGCGGGCTACGGCATGTTGCTGGCCGTGTTGGCCACGATCTTCCTGCCCGACATACATAACCGTGGTCTGATCATCGCTGCGGTGCTGATTGGTGTGAGCACGGCGTGGTGGACCGGTCGTCGCGTGGCGATGACTGCGATGCCACAGATGGTGGCGTTGTACAACGGCATGGGCGGTGGTGCGGCGGCAGCCATTGGCGCTGTTGAGCTGGTTGGTTATGCGCGTGGATTGGGCCTGCTGCATGCCGTACCGGATACCTCGCCGTTGCGCCCCGAAGCCTGGGCAGTGAACGGTCTGCCACCGACGTTGACGCCAGTGGAGTTGACGCTGGGTGTACTCGGTGCGCTGATCGGCGCAGTGAGTTTCTCCGGCTCGCTGGTTGCCTTCGCCAAGTTGCAAGGCTGGATGGACAAGCGCTTCGTGTTTGCCGGTCAGCGTGCAGTGAATATGCTGATGTTGGCAGCGGCCATCGTGTTGGGTTTCATGCTGGTAGTGGGTCATGCCAGCATGCCGTTGATCCTGGCGTTTTTTGTGCTGGCTTTGCTATTCGGCTTGATGATGACGCTGCCCATCGGCGGCGCCGACATGCCGGTTGTGATCTCGCTGTACAACGCGTTCACCGGTTTGGCGGTGTCGTTCGAAGGCTTTGTGCTGGGCAATGAGGCGATGATCATCGCCGGCATGGTGGTGGGTGCCGCCGGCACCTTGCTTACGCAGCTGATGGCCAAGGCGATGAATCGTTCGATTGGCAATGTGCTGTTCGGCAGCTTTGGGGCCGCTAGTGGTGAGGCGCAGGCAATCGAAGGTGCGCAGAAGCCGGTGGATGCCAGCGACGCGGCGGTGATGATGGCCTACGCCGAGCGCGTGGTGATCGTGCCGGGCTACGGGCTGGCAGTGGCGCAGGCCCAGCACAAGGTGTGGGAATTCGCGCAGTTGCTGATCAGGCGCGGAGTGAAGGTGAAGTTCGCGATTCATCCGGTGGCGGGTCGCATGCCCGGGCACATGAATGTGCTGCTGGCCGAGGCTGGCGTGCCGTACGACCTGATCGCCGACATGGACGATATCAATCCGGAATTTGCCACCACCGACGTGGCACTGGTGATCGGTGCCAACGACGTGGTCAATCCGGTGGCCAAGACCGATCCCGCTTCGCCGATTTACGGCATGCCGATTCTCGATGTGGTCAACTCGAAACACGTGATCGTGATCAAGCGCGGCAAGGGTACCGGCTTCGCGGGCATCGAAAACGCGCTGTTTTACGCCGACAACACCCGCATGCTGTACGGCGATGGCCAGGCTGCGGTGGGTGAACTGGTGACGGCGATCAAGGAAATTGACGGCTGACCGCCGCTGAATCGCACGGAGTCTTCTGACGGACTCTGTGCCTTCCACCTGTTAGCGTTTGCGCCAGGCCAGCCAGGCGCCCAGCAGCATGCCAAGCAGCGCCGAGATGAAATCCGTGGGGGTCAGTGCCATGTGTGCCAGTTGCCAGAGCATGCCTGCGCCGGCCGTGCGCAGAGCTTCAATCAAGCCCAGCCCCATGTTGCCGGCAATCCGCACGGCGGCAATCAGCATGTTGACGTAGACCACCGCCAAGGCGGTGGCCATGATCGTCAATAGCGCACTACCCCGGCCGGGAGCGCACACACCGTGGCGGATGGCCCACGCCAGCACCGCACCGATCGGCAATGCCAGCCAGGGCATGCCATGGCGCAGATAGAGCGAAATGACCATCCACACGGCACCGGCGGCGAGGCCGAGCATGGCGGCGCTGAACACGGAGAACAGCAGCTTGGAGACGGCGCGCACGTTCATCGGCAAACGCGGCGGGTGAGTACTGAAGGCATAGGTGGATCCGGCACACAAACGTCCATCATAGCGTGCCGGTCGATGATCGCCGAGTGTGCCAGGAATGGCGTTTCCCTTGAGTTCTTTACAGGCGACCTGATCTGTAACAAGCAGGGCCGGTGGCTGAACCGGCATAATAGGCAGCTTGGGAGCGACATCTGGTCGTTTCCACGAACACAGGATTGGCAAGCGGTATGAGTGGTTTCAGTTTGAGCAGCGAGCCGTTCACCCTGTCGCGCGATTGCGATGCGGTGATGGTGCCTCAGGGTAATGTGGTGAGCCTGCCTGCCGGGCAGATCGGTTACATCACACAGGCTCTGGGTGGCAGTTTCACGGTGTACGTGGAGGGCAACCTGTTCCGTATCGCCGGTGTTGATGCCGATGCGCTCGGCAAGGAGCCACCTGCACCGATCGAGGTGCCGGATAACGCCACCGATGCCGATGTGGAAAAGCTCGCCTGGGATCAATTGCGCACCGTGTTCGATCCCGAGATTCCGGTCAATGTGGTCGAACTGGGTCTGGTCTATGACCTCAGTCTTGAACATGCCGAATCCGGCGCCCGCAAGGTCTACGTCAAGCTCACTCTGACCGCGCCTGGCTGCGGCATGGGCGACATCCTGGTTGATGACGCGCGTACCAAACTGGAAATGATTCCAACCATCAGCGAGGCCGACGTGGATCTGGTGTTTGATCCGCCGTGGAGCCACTCGATGATGTCCGATGCCGCCAAACTCGAAACCGGCATGCTCTGAAATTCGCGGCTTGGCGTGAGCCATTCGTGTCCGGATTTCTGCATTCAAATTATTGCCATGAGTCTGCACGTGCGGGCGGCCTTTGAGTGTTTGACAGTGGCTGACTAAACAATTCTTCAGCTTTGCAAGTCGTTAATAATCATGACTTTTCATCACATTTGTGCAGGCGCGACGGGCGTTCTGGCGTGAATCCGTGCATGGATATGAATGGCTGTGATACGGATCACCTGAGCTAGGAAAAAGTCCAATTGTGGAACTGGTATTGGGCACCTATTGTCCTTCGATCCGCCACCGGGGAGGTTGGCGGATGATCCTTTGGCGACACGCAGTTGTCGTCTTGCTGTTACGCGTCCGCGCGCTGCTCTTGCATGGAAGCCAGGGGGAAAGCAGCCGGTAACGGACGTACTTTGGGATCGCTAGACACGAGTATGGCGCCGTGCCACGCACGGTAAATCTTGCATGGGGTCATTTGGCCGCATAGGGCCTGTTTGACCTCGAAATTTGTCTAGGAGTTTTTTCATGCCCAATCATTTTCGTCTCAAATTGCTGGTGGCCGCGATCGGCCTGGCTACCGCTTCGGCCGCCACGGCAGCCAACACCAAGACCCTGCATGCGCAGAACCTTGGTGCAGTACCGGCAGCCTCGCTGGCTGCCCAGCTCAACCTCGGCCAGGACATGACGCTGGCGCCACGGAGCACGGTGGCGATCAACGGTGGCCACCAAGTCGTACGCCAGCAGCAGATGTTTCGTGGCGTGCCGGTATACGGTCGCAGCATTGCCGTGGTGCAGGATTCACAGGGCAATGCGCTGCGTGCTACCGGTGAGTTGCTGCAGGCAGCGCAGCTGAATCTCGCTTCGGTAACGCCAAAGCTCACCCCAAGCAGGGTTGTCTCCGTGCTCAAGGGGCATGCGCATACCACGTTGGTCGGCGGTGCCAGGCTCGAGAATCAGCAGACCGATCTGTTCGTTTATCCGATGGATAGTGGCGAAACAAGGCTGGTCTATCGTGTTTCGTATTTTGTCGCCGGGACCAATCCCACTCGCCCCACCGCGATCATTGATGCGAACACCGGCGAGGTGATCAAGAGCTGGGACGGCCTTACTGACGCCTCGGCGACCGGCCCGGGTGGCAATCAGAAAACCGGCAAATATATCTACGGTACCGACTATGCGGCGCTGGATGTCACGCAGTCAGGCAGCACCTGCACACTGCAGAACACCAATGTGAAGACCTACAACCTCAATCACGGCACCAGCGGCGGTTCGGTGGTCAGCTTCACTTGTCCGAACAGCGATACCGATGCAACCAACGGCGCCTATTCGCCAGTGAATGATGCGCATCATTTCGGTGGCGTGGTGCATGACATGTACAACGCCTACACGGGCGCACCGCCGTTGAACATGCAGTTGCGCATGAACGTGCATTACCGGAGCAACTACGAGAATGCGTTCTGGGACGGCAGCGCGATGAACTTCGGCGATGGTGCCAGCACGTTCTATCCGCTGGTGTCACTGGATGTGACCAGCCACGAGATCAGCCACGGTTATACCGAGCAGAACTCCGGGCTTGAATACACCGGCCAGTCCGGCGGCATGAACGAAGCGTATTCGGATATCGCCGGTGAGGCGGCCGAATACTATGATCGTGGCTCGGCCGATTTCCTGGTTGGCGCGGATATCGTCAAGACCAGCGCTGGCATCGGCGACGCACTGCGCTATATGTGCAACCCGCCGCAGGACGGCGGCTCAATCGACAATGCCGCCGACTACAACTCCGGTCTGGATGTGCATTACTCAAGCGGCGTCTACAACAAGTCGTTCTGCCTGCTGGCCAAGACCAGTGGCTGGAATGTCGAGAAGGCTTTCAAGGTTTACGCGTTGGCGAACAAATCGTACTGGACCGCCAACTCGACCTTTAACTCCGGTGCTTGCGGCGTTGAATCCGCGGCTACCGATCTGGGCTACAACAAGAACGATGTCATCGCGGCATTCAGTGGCGTCGGCGTGACCTGTCCAGGCGGTGGTGGCGGTGGTGGTGGCGGCACGACCGAACTGCAGAACAACGTGGGCGTGACCGGCGTTGCCGCATCGACGGGTGCCGACAACGACTACTTCATCACCGTGCCGGCTGGCGCCAGCAACCTGGTGATGTCGATTTCCGGTGGTAGCGGCGATGCCGATCTCTACACCAGGTTCGGCAGCGCACCGACCACCAGCAGCTACGACTGCCGTCCGTACAAGACCGGCAATTCGGAAAGCTGCAGCGTGGCGTCGCCTTCGGCCGGCAAGTACTACATCAAGGTGCACGGCTATTCGGCGTACTCCGGCTTGACGGTCAAGGCTTCCTATACCGCAGGTAGTGGTGGCGGTGGTGGCGGCAGCGACTCGGTGAACCTGCCGACGGTGACCAGCGGCAACTGGTCCACGACCTATACCCAGGCGGTGGCTGCGGGTCATACGGCGACCATCTCGATCTCCGGCGGTTCCGGGGACGCGGACCTGTACGTGAAGGCAGGCAGTGCGCCGACGACCTCGAGCTACAGCTGTCGCCCATACAAGACCGGCAACAACGAGAGCTGCACGTTCACGCCGAGCAGCGCCACCACCTATTACATCAAGGTGCGTGCGTACCAGACGTTCTCGGGTGTCACCCTGACCAGCAGTACCAATTGATCCTCACGACAATCGTGTGAGGTGCAAACGGGAACCCCGGCTTCGGCCGGGGTTCTTTGTTTGATCAGTGTTGCCCTGAATGGCGACAGCGGGTTCAGGCCTTGGCGAGACCGGTCTAGCCGATGGGTTCGAAACGATTGGCATCACGATTCTTGCGTACCTTGGCCGGGTCCCAGACACGCCCGTTCATGGTGATGTAGACGCCATCGGGCAAGGTCTGTACTGCAGCCACCGCGCAGCCGATGTTGAATACGGCATCCGAGCCCTGGAAGCGTGCCGGATTCAGCGCGCCAGTCAGGACGATCACCTTGCCCTTGATGCCGGCCAATTCGTGCGCGGTATCGACCATGCTGTCAGTGCCGTGAGTGACCAGCACATGGCGATGTGGTTGCGCCTCGATCGTCGAACGGACCAGCGCGCGATCCTCCGGGCCCATGTGCAGACTGTCCTTGCGCAGGATCGGTATTACATCGAACTGGAACGCCACACCCAACTGGCCGAGAATCTCGCCGATCTGTGGTGCACCGATCTTGAAATCCGACTTGTCGTCGAAATAGATCTTGTCGATGGTGCCGCCGGTGGTGACGATGGTCAGATGCTGCATGATCGGGAGGCCGCTGAAAGAAGGTCGTCCATTTTAGCCCGTGCGGTGAGGCAGCGCCTGCAAGCACACCTGCATCTGTCGATACCGCACCCAGCGGGGAACACATCCAACTTCCTTCCTCCGCAAGCGGGGGAGCGAGGTGGCAAGCTTTACGGTCATCGTGACTGCATCGCATGATCCAGAAAATGCGCGCCTTGGCACGGCGGCGCCAAAGGCTTGCCGATCCAGCATCATCTTCCAAGGAACGGCAAACCCACGGGTCAACCGAGCAACAGCTCAGTATTGCCAGCATCCGGCGTGACCAATCGATCGAGTCCATGGCCAACGAAGCGGTGCAGCGCGGCGGCTGGACGCTGATCACCGCGACGGCTCGACCAGTTTGCCTGCCGGCCGAGCAGGGCAGCGGCGCTGCAGCGTGCCAGTGTCATGGCGAGGCCGCGGGCACCGGCTTCCAGTGATTCCCGCTCGGCGCCATGCTGGTCGAGCCAGTGCGCGGCTGCATCCAGCACCGAGTGGATCAGACGCGCGGAATGGATGTCATCGCTGTCTTCGAGCCAGCCGGCGAGCACCGAGCGCAAAGCGCCGAAGCTGTCCCCGGCCAATGCACGCAGGCTGTCCAGTGAGAGCACGTTGGTGGTGCCTTCCCAGATCGCGTAGACCTGCGCGTCGCGCAGCAGCTGCGGCAGGCCGGTGTCCTCGATGTAACCAGCGCCGCCAAAACACTCGAGTGCTTCCGAACAGATTTCCACCGCCAGCTTGCCGGTCCACAACTTGGCAAGCGGGGTGAGCAGTCGCAGCACGGTGGCTTCTTCCGGAGAAGCGTCGCCGTGCTCGACCCGACCAAGCAAGTGGGCGACTTCGAAACTCAGCGCAAACGAACCCTCGAACTCGGCCTGCATGTCGGCCAATGTCTGCGCGTGCAGTGGCTGTTCGATCAGTGGACGTCCAAACGCTTGTCGTCGGCTGGCGTAGTCGCGCGCCAGGCTGATCGCGCGTGCCATGCTGGCGATCGCGCAGATCGCATTCCAGGTGCGCGTGACATTCAGCATCGGCGCCACTTGGCGCACGCCGTGGGCCATCTCGCCCAGCGGCCAGGCGGGCAGGCCATCGAGATGGATCTCCGCAGTGGGCAGTTCGTGCGTGCCAAGCTTGTCCTTCAAGCGGTCGATGATTAGCTCGGGTTTGCGTCGTTCGCCGTCCATGGTCTCCACGTAAAACAGTGCCAGTGCGCCAGTTCCAGGGCCAGCACCTTCTGGTCGGGCCAGCGCTAAAGCAGCTTCGCCAACCACCGCTGAGCTGAACCACTTGCGGCCATAGAGTCGCCATTGGCCGTCGGCATCCTGCCGTGCGATCGTCTCGGTACCGCCGACATCGGAACCGCCGGTGTTCTCTGTCATCCACTGGCCGCTGAGCCAGAACGTGGAGACGTCGCGGCCGAGAAAATGCGGTAGCGCGCGTTCGATCAGCGCGGCATTTCCCGAGGCTTTGATCGCCGTCGTGGCGCCATCAGTCATCGCCAGCGGGCAGGTATAGAACTCGCTGGCCAGGTGATACAGATAGACCCGGGCGAATTCCTCCAGCCGTCCATACGCGCTCTCGCCGTGGCCTGCAGCCAGCACGGCATGCCGTGTGGTGATCGCTGCACCTTCCTGCCACGCCGGGGTCAGCTCGATCCGGTCGACCCGTTCGCCCCAGGCATTCCATTGCGTCAGCGCTGGTTTGCGTCGGGTAGTGGTGTTGGCCCGCTGCCATGCCATCTGCGCGTAGTCGCCCAGCGCATCGAGATCCGCGTCCAGTGCAGCGCGTCGTTCGGCCGGCAGCACGCGATCAAGCAGGCTCAGCAGCAAGCGATCGCTACGGTACGGGTGGGCGAGTTGCGGGGCATCCTGCAGAAAGGCCATGACACGCTCGGAGTGCGGAAGGGAGTCCATCGAGTATAGGCAGCCAGCACGCGCAGCGCAGCGCTGGCATCATCGGCATTCACTCGTCAGCGGGACCACGCCATGAAGTTTTCGCAAACCATGCAATCCGTCACCCGCGATGGGGATAGCTGGCACGGCACGGTCACCGACGACTGGCTGCAAGGGCGCAGTGCCTTCGGTGGACTGCAGGCGGCGCTCGGACTGCGCGCGATGCGTGAACTGGTTCCCACCGACATGCCGCTGCGCACCTTGCAGGTGACCTTTCTCGCGCCGGTGCCCGCTGGTGCTGTGACGATTCGCGCAAGCTGCCTGCGCGAGGGCCGCAATGCCATGCACGTCGAGGCCAGCCTGATCGATGGCGAGCAGGTGCTTTGTCGCCTGCTTGGCGTGTTCGGTCGGGCGCGACCTTCCTCGCTGGGCTTCCAGCCCGAGCAGCCGGTAGTCACGCCGGCAGCGACCATGCGGGAACTACGCTATGTCGAAGGCATGATGCCGGCCTTCACCCAGCACTTCCGTGCGCGCTGGCTGCGCGGCGACCTGCCATTCAGCGGCGGCCAGCAGCGTGACGCTGTGCTGCAGCTGTCACTGGCCGACGAAGGCCAAGCCGATGAAACCCATGTGCTGGCCTTCGCCGATTTCATTCCGCCGATCGCCCTGTCGATGTTCGACAAGCCCACGCCCGGCAGCTCGCTGACCTGGATGATCGAACTGTTGCGCGACCGCTACGACGATCTGGGCATGGACGACTGGCGCGTCGACGCCCAGCTGCTCGCCGCGCGCGATGGCTACACCAACCAGAGCGTGATGCTGTGGGGGCCGCGCGGCGAGCCGGTGGCGCTCAGCCGGCAGAGCATGGTGGTGTTCGGGTGATGACATGGACTGATCAAGACAGGTTCAGGCGGAGAACTCATGGAAACGACTGATATCAAGTTTTCCTCTGCCGAGAGAGAGCTCCTGGTCCGCAAGATAAAGCTGTATTTCTCCGAGGAGTTGAATCAGCAGATAGGTGGTTTCGATGCAGAGTTCCTGCTCGATTTTTTCGCCAATGAAGTAGGCGCCTACTTTTACAACCGTGGTCTCTACGATGCGCAGGAGATCTTGTCGAAAAAGCTGGATGATATTCAGGATGTCATCTACCAGTTGGAACGTCCCACAGACTTCAAGCGATGACGTCCATGCAAATCCGCCCTGACGACCTGAACAGCCCCGACGTCATTGCCCTGCTGCAAGAACACCTGCAGTCGATGACCTTGCACTCGCCGCCGGAAAGCATTCATGCGCTGAATCTGGAGGCGTTGCGGCGGCCGGAGATCGGTTTCTGGAGCGCGTGGCAGGATGATGAATTGCTCGGTTGCGGTGCGCTGAAGCGGCTCGATGCACAGCACGCGGAGATCAAGTCGATGCGCACGGTGTCGACGCATCTGCGCAAGGGCGTGGCGGCGGCGTTGCTGCAGCATTTGCTCGACGAGGCGCAGCGGCGTGGCTATCGGTGGTTGAGCCTGGAGACTGGTTCGGCGGCAGCCTTTGTGCCGGCGCATCGCTTGTACACGCGTTTCGGTTTCACCTTTTGCGGACCGTTCGGCGGCTACATCGAGGACCCGTACAGCGTGTTCATGACACGCGAGCTGTAACGCCGAGCGGAACGGCTTTTTGCAGGAGCGCACCCTGTTCGCGATGCTCTTTGCAGGCACGCTCAAAGGCATCCGGGTACAGGGTGTGCTTCCATAGAAGCATTCGTGTGAGTTGCGTGCCTGCGGCGACAGGCACGATGATCGAAAGCGATCGTCATCCAGGGGCACACTCAGCATGCACTTCATCGCCACTTTCTTTGCCGGTGTCTTGCTCTGCAACAGTCTGCCGCACCTCGTGGCCGGCCTGCAGGGGATGCCGTTTCCGACACCGTTCGCGAAACCGCGCGGCGTCGGCGATTCCCCGCCGCTGCTCAATTTCCTGTGGGGACTGGGCAACGCGATGTTTGCTGCAGCCTTGCTGGCATGGGCGCCGCTCGATGTCGGTTTCAACTGCGGATCGCTGGTCTTCGTGCTGGGCGCCGCCGCGATCGGCAGCTATCTGGCCGTCCATTTCGGCAAGGTGCGGACCGCCAGACGCGCTGCCTGACACGGCACATTCTCAGGATCATCCACGTACCCGGGAGAGACCATGGATATCATGCACATCGCCTATCTGGTTGCCATCACTGCCGAGGCGATGTCCGCCGCGCTATCGGCTGGGCGGCGCAACATGGACTGGTTTGGCGTCTGCGTGGTGGCCTGCATCACCGCGCTGGGCGGCGGTTCGATCCGTGACATTCTGCTCGGCCATCATCCGCTGACCTGGGTGGCGCATCCGGCCTACCTCTTGATCACTGTCGGCGCCGCGGTCGTCACGATGATGGTGGCGCCGATGATGCGCCATTTGCGCATGGCCTTCCTGCTGCTCGACGCGGTCGGCCTGGTGGTGTTCACCATCTTCGGCTGCAACGTGGCGATCGGCATGCAGCTGCCATTCCTGATCGTGCTGGTCAGCGGCATGATCACCGGCACCTTCGGTGGCGTGCTGCGCGACGTGCTGTGCAACGACGTGCCGTTGCTGTTCCGCAAGGAGCTTTACGCCAGCGTTTCGCTGGTCACCGGTGGCCTGTATCTGCTGTCGGTGATGTTTGGCGTGGTGCACTGGCTGGGTCTCGCCATTGCGCTGGCCATGGGCCTGCTGATGCGCATCCTGGCGATCCGCAACCACTTGGAAATGCCGAAGTTCGCGTATATGGACGAGTGGGAGTGACGAAGCGCTGTTCCCGCCACGGGCGGCGTCCTTTCTGACACTATCGCCCGCATGCAACACCTCCTCGACAACATCTTCTGGCACGCGTTGAGCGGGCCGCAGTCGGTCTACGCGGTCGGTGCGAGTGCGGCACGCCGATATGCGCCGGGCTTCTCGCCGATCGCCGGGTTTGCCGACGCCGAACATCCGGATCTCGATGCGTTGGCGCCGTTCTGCGCGGCGGGCGAATCGTTCTATACCGACGGCTGGTCCGGCGCGGCGTCGGCCGGTTGGAAAATCGAGCTGGAATCGACCATGTTCAAGATGCTCTGGACAGGCGAGATGCCGGTGGCTGATGAGGCGCCCGAGGCGCTGCCACTCGGTCCCGAGCATGCGGAGCAGGCCGTGGCGCTGGCCGCGCTGACCCGACCCGGCCCGTTCGGCCTGCGCACGATCGAGCTGGGCGAGTATTTCGGCCTGTTCGATGGTCCGCACTTGATGGCGATGGCCGGCGAACGCGCCTTTGCTGGCAGCTTGCGCGAGGTCAGTGGCATCTGCACCCATCCGGATTATCAGGGCCGCGGACTGGCCCGTCGGCTTACCGCCAAGCTGATCCGGCGTCAGTTGCTGCGCGGTGAAACCCCGTTCCTGCATGTGATGCGCAGCAACGAGGCTGCCCGTGCGCTGTACTACCGCATGGGCTTCGTCGACCACCGCGAATCGGTGGTGCGGGTGATCCGGCAAGCTGGATAGCCATTTCGCGGCAAGCATCGTCACAGCTTCGCAGGGCGGGCACTGCCCACCAGCTCTTCGATCCTTCACGGCAGGCTTGTGCCCGCTCAAAGTCGAGTATCAGGCTTGATGTGCAGCAGAATGCAATCACGATTCGCTGAATCGTTTGGCCGTCCATCTGTTCCTGACGAGAGGCCTCAGGTAGTCAATTTGTGCCGAGATTGGCTGCACGGCTGCCGATGTGTCGACTGAGGTTGCGTGCCTCGCGCAGTCTCTGGGCATGGGCGGCGAGGAGATCGCCACGGGTGATGATTCCCACCATGCGATGCGGTTCCTGTCGGCTGAGCACGACCACCCGGCCGACATTGGCTTCGACCATGTGGTCGGCAGCTTCGCGTAGTGAGTGGTCTTCGCGTACGGCAATCAGTTTGCGCTGGATCAAGCTGCTGACCAGCGTGTCATTCGGCGTATTCAGATCAAGCAGGTCGCGTCGGGTGACTACGCCAAGCACGTCGCCATCGGCAGCCAGCACCGGGAAACCCTGATGTCTGGCGTCGGGATGGTTTTCACCCAGCCACGGGCGCAGCTCGGCCAGGCTTTGCGACGCGCGCAGGCTTACCACGTTGCGGCTGCAAGCGTCGCCAACAGAGATTTGATCCAGATAGTCGGCGGTGTAATCCGAGGGAACACGCACGCCACGACGCACGATCTTCTCGGTCATGATGGTGTTGCGCATCATCAGGCCGGAGACGAGATAAGCCGCTGCGCAGCCGCCGAGCAACGGCAGCAGGCCATGCGCTTGCTGGGTGGTTTCAAATGCGAACACCACAGAAGTAAGGAACGCGCGCGAAGCACCGGCGAAGATCGCGGCCATGCACACCAGGGCCGCGATGCGTGGATCGACATGCAGCCACGGCGCCCAGGCCACCAGCAACAGGCCCGCCGCGCCGCCCATCGCGCCACCGATGGTGAACAGCGGCGCGAGCGTGCCGCCGGAGGTACCGCTTCCCAGTGCGACCGACCACGAAATCAGCTTCATCAGGCATAGCGAAATCATTCCGGCAAGACTGAGCTGGCCGGCGATCACCGCCGCGATATTGCTGTAGCCCACGCCGAGGGTCAGAGGTGAGAGATAGCCGACAATGCCGACCACGCCGCCGCCGAGTGCCGGCCACCACATCCAGTGGATCGGCAGCTTCTCGAAACCGTCTTCGATGGCGTAGGTGAGCTTGGTCACGCCCACGCTGATTACGCCCATCAGCAGGCCGAGGATGATGTACGTGGCGATGGCCAGAAGTCCGGGAGCGGCCACATCCGGCATGGGAAACATTGGTGCGCTGCCTTCGAGGACATAGCGCACGCCGGTGCCGATGACTGCGCCGAGGGCCACCGGAATCAGCGAGCGTGCCCGACGTTCGAACAGCAACAATTCGATCGACAGCAGCACCGCCGAGATCGGCGCGGAGAATACCGCCGCCATGCCGGCCGCCGCGCCGGCAGCCAGCAGGGTCTTGCGTTCATCGGCCGTGACGTGGAGCAGCTGGCCAATAAGCGAGCCCAGCGCACCACCGGTGGCGATGATCGGACCTTCGGCACCGAACGGGCCGCCGGTGCCAATGGCGATGGCAGAGGAAATCGGTTTCAGCCAGGTCATTCGGGCCGGAATGCGGCTCTCGTTGAGCAGCACCTGCTCCATCGCTTCGGGAATGCCGTGGCCGCGGATGGCACGCGAACCCCAGCGCGCCATCACGCCCACGATCAGGCCGCCGATCACCGGCACCGCAATCACCCACAAGCCGAGATGATTGCCCGCCGGACTGCTGAAATCCGTGCTCCAGCGACCATAGAACGACAGATTGGTGATCAGGCCAATCAACGCGGTGAGGCCCTTGGCGACGAAGGCCACCACGCTGCCCAGCAGCATGGCCAGGAAGGTGATCCAGAGAACTCTTCGATCCAGCGGCCGAAACTGCCGCGGCATATGCACGGCCGAGAGGGTTGGATCCAGCGCAGGCGCAAGCGGTACCGCCGCGCGTGTGTGCGGATTATTGATTTCGTCGTGCATGGTCGCCGGATGTCGCGATAGACAGCCGCGTAGCGTACGCGGTTGATCGTCACAAAGCTGGCTGGAAGCTGAACGGGTGAGTTTGCCGACGTGATGGGCAACGTCGATTCGAAGAGTGCGGCAGTCGGAACGTTACGCAGTCGGTCGCTTTACGCCGGCACCAAGAACCAGAATCAGGCCCACGCTCAACACAACTTCCGCCACGGCCAGCCAGCGTTCGCTGACCGAGCTCCAGGCTTCCGCCACGCCATGACTGAAATAGAACAGGCTGAGGATGCCGACCCAGAGCAGGGCGCGGCGCACGTTGCGAATCGCCAGCAGTGGCAGCAGCAGCGGCACAACGGTGATGGTCAATACCAGCCAGACCGGCATCTGCTGCGCGGGGAACAGCCAGCCGTGCCAGACAAATTGCAACAGCAACAGCAAGGCCCAGGCGATTAGTCCGATGCGATAGATCGGCAGGATCGGGGCGCGCGTGGCAGTTTTCATGCGGCGTTAGCCAGCTTGCGGGTGATCTCGGCCAGACGGCGGCCGAGTGCGCGAGTCAATTCGCGCTCATGCTCGCTGATCGGGTTATCGCCCTTGGGGCCGGCGACATGGCTGGCGCCATAGGGCGTGCCGCCGCTCAATGTGCTGGTCAGCGCCGGCTCGGTATACGGCAGGCCGATGATCAGCATGCCATGATGCAGCAGCGGCAGGGCCATGCTGAGCAAGGTGGATTCCTGGCCGCCATGCATGGTGCTGGTGCTGGTGAACAGTGCGGCCGGCTTGCCGGCCAGTGCGCCGCTGGCCCATTCGGCGCCGGTCGAGTCCAGAAAATATTTCAGCGGCGCGGCCATGTTGCCGAAGCGGGTCGGGCTGCCCATAGCCAAGCCGGCACACTCGCTCAGATCCTGCTTGCACACATAGGGAGCACCGTCTTCGGGTTCGGGTGGCTGCGCCACTTCGGTCACCGGTGCCACCGGTGGCACTTGGCGCAAGCGCGCACGCATGCCTGCAACCTCCTCGATGCCGCGTGCAATCAGTCGTGCCAGTTGGGCGGTGTGCCCGCTGCGGCTGTAATAGAGGACAAGGATTTCATGATTCATGCGGGCTCACGCGTTTGGGACATTCACAGGCGATAGGCTAGTGTACCGACCGATGCCGATAATGTTGGCAGGCCGGCCAACCAAAGCCCGACAGACTCCCAGAAGGACAGCCATGGCCAGGCGTTTCAATCGCGATCGCACGCGCAACTTCAGCCGCTTCATCTGGCAGCGCTTCATCGACGACAAGTGCTTCGAGACGGCCGGTGCGTTGTCATACACCACGCTGGTGTCGCTGGTGCCGATGACCGTGGCGGTTTTCGCGATGTTCTCCGCGTTTCCGATGTTTGCTGACGCGCGCATCACCTTGGTCAATTTCGTCTTCAGCAATTTCGTGCCGGCAGCTGGCGAAAAGGTGCAGGAGACAATTCAGAGTTTTGCCGACAACGCCAAGAGTCTGACTGGCATCAGCATCCTGATCATGTTGTTCAGTGCGCTGGCGATGATGATCAGTATCGAGGATCGCCTGAACCGGATCTGGCGCGTGCACCTGGCGCGCCGCTGGGGTTCGCGTCTGTTGTTGTACTGGGCGGCGCTGACGCTGGGACCGATCCTGGTCGGTGGCGGCATCGCGATAACCTCGTACGTCACCGCGATGCCGTTGCTGCATGTGGCGTCGGACCAGATTCACACGATCGGCCTGAGCCTGCTGACTACGCTGCCGTTCCTGGTGACATTCGCCACGCTGTGGCTGATGTATGCGGCGATTCCCAATTGTCGGGTGTCACGCCGTGATGCTGCGATTGGTGCCTTGCTTGGCGCAGTTTTGTTCGAGATTGCGCGCTGGGGCTTCACCCAGTTCGTCAAGGGCGCCAATACCTATCAGCAAATCTACGGCGCGCTGGCGACGATCCCGATCTTTCTGTTGTGGATCTATGTATCGTGGGTGATCGTGATCCTGGCCGCGTCGATTGCCGCGTCGATATCAGCCTACGAATACCACCCGCCGAGCGAGACGCTGCCGGAAGGAGCCGAGTTTCTCGGCTTGCTGGTGGTTCTGCACTACTTCGTCGATGCCCAGCGCCGTGGCGAATGTCTGGATGCTGCCGAGATGCGCCTGCGAGCGCCTTATCTGCGCACTGCATCGATCGAGCACTATTTTGATGACCTGCAGGATGCGGAGTTGATCCAGCGTGGCGAGCTGGGATGGTTGCTCAGTCGCAGCCTCGACAGCACCGACTTGTTGCGTGTATATGCCTGCACGCACTACCGCCTGCCGCTGCACCCGGCCGAGGAGGCGACGGCGCTGGGCATCGAGTTGTCGCCACAGCTGCTGTCGCTACTCGATGGCATGGCCGACATGCTGCGCGAACGGCTTGGCACGCAGCTCGACCAGCTTTACCCCGTAGAGGCCCTGAATACGTTTGATAGCGAGGAAAATCCCGCATGACAATCTGTCCCTCTCACATGCTCAAGGCCGCTGGCCTGGCATTGGCGATTGCCTGCATGGCTCCTGTGCATGCGACGATGCCACAGCAGCCGACGCTCAAGCTGACCACGCTCGACGGCAAGCCGTACGATCTGGCCAGTCAGCGCGGGCATTGGATGATCATCAATTTCTGGGCGACATGGTGCGTGCCGTGCATCAAGGAAATGCCGGATATTTCGAAGTTCGTGGCAGCCCACAAGAACGTGAGTGCGATCGGCCTGGCTTATGACGACAGCGACCCTGCCGAGATCAAGGCCTTCATTGACAAGCATCCAGTGGTCTATCCGATTGCCCAGGTCACGCTGGACAAACCGCTGAAGGATTTCGACGAGCCACGTGGCTTGCCAACCACTTATGTGATCGATCCGGAAGGCAAGGTAGCCAAGCTGATTGTCGGGCCGGTCAATGCGGCGGCGCTCGGCGCCGTCATTGGAGTGAAATGATGGCGACGGCACGCTTTCTGGTTGATGGTCGGGTGCAGGGTGTGTTCTTTCGTGCCAGCACGCGTGAAAAGGCGCTGGCCCTGGGCCTGACCGGTCACGCCAGGAATCTGGACGATGGCCGGGTGGAAGTGCTGGCTTCCGGCGACAGTGATGCGATTGATGTGCTGGAAGCCTGGTTGCAACAAGGTCCGCCGGCGGCCAGGGTTGAGCAGGTATTTCGCGAAAATCTGGCCGAGCAGGATCTATTCGGTTTTATCACCGGCTGAACAAGCGCCTATTTGAAGGTATTCGGCACCCATAGCGCGCGGTCAGTGACATGCTCGGTTTTCGGCTTGCCCTTGAGTTTGGGCAGCTTGATCTTGGGAATCGGATTTTCGTCCAGCGCCACGTGATCGAGCAAGTGACGGATCAGGTTGACCCGGCCACGCTTCTGATCGTTGTAGTCGGCCACGAACCAAGGCGCGTTCTCGCGGTGGGTATGCTCGATCATGCTGTCGCGCAGCTGGCCTATTTCGGCGTATTTCTGGCGCGCGGCGAGGTCAACCGGTGAAAGCTTCCAGCGCTTGAGCGGGTCGTCGGCGCGCTCGGCAAAGCGCTCTTCCTGTGCGACCTGGTCCACCGCCAGCCAGTACTTGAGCAGGATGATGCCGTCATCGGTGAGCAGCTTTTCAAACGCGGGTACCGCATCGAGGAAGGCGGCGTATTCGGCGGCACTGCAGAAGCCCATCGCCGGTTCGACCACGGCGCGGTTGTACCAGCTGCGGTCGAACAGCACGAGTTCGCCAGCGCTGGGCAGGTGCGCCACGTAGCGCTGGAAATACCACTGGGTTGCTTCGGTATTGCTCGGTTTGGACAGCGCGGCGACACGGTAGCCCCGGGTGTCCATGCTCTCGGTGATGCGCTTGATGGTGCCGCCCTTGCCGGCGGCGTCGCGGCCTTCAAAGATCACAAGCAAGCGCTTGCCGCTGCTTTGCAAGCCGTGCTGCAGGCGGATCAGTTCCAGCTGCAGTTCGTCCATCGCCTTTTTATAAGACTTGCTCATGACGGCCTCGCACGATGTGGATGGTCAAGTTAAGCCGGTTCGACGTGACGGACAAGTTCAGGCGTTGCCGAGTGCCTGCAGCTGATCGGCCTGATGCTCGCGGATGAGCGTGCCGATCAATTCATGCAGATCGCCCTGAATGATCTCGCCAAGCTTGTACAGATTGAGGCCAACCCGGTGGTCGGTGACCAGATTGTCCTTGTAGCGATAGGTGCGGATACGCTGGCTGCGGTCGCCGGTACCGACCTGCAGACGGCGTGTCTCGGCCTGGACGGCAGCCTGCTTGCCCTGCGCCTCATCGAGCAAGCGTGCCTTGAGCAGGCTCATCGCACGCGCACGATTCTTGTGCTGGCTGCGCTCGTCCTGACATTCCACCACGGTGCCCGTGGGTAGATGGGTGATGCGGATGGCTGAATCGGTCTTGTTGACGTGCTGACCGCCGGCGCCAGAGGCGCGGAAGGTGTCGACTTTCAAATCGGCGGGGCTGATCGGGATGTCGTCGATTTCGTCCAGCTCAGGCAACACAGCCACCGTGGCCGTTGACGTGTGCACGCGCCCTTGCGATTCGGTTTCGGGTACCCGTTTTACGCAGTGCGTGCCGGATTCGAACTTCAGTTGCGAATACGCGCCCTTGCCTTCGATGCGCGCCACGATTTCCTTGTAACCGCCGTGCTCGCCGGGATGTTCACTGAGCACTTCGACGTGCCAGCGACGGCTTTCGGCATAGCGCAGATACATGCGGAACACGTCACCGGCGAAGATCGCCGCTTCGTCGCCACCGGCGCCGGCGCGAACTTCGAGATAGAGGTTGGCCTCGTCGCGCGGGTCCTTCGGCAACAACAGCAATTGCAACTCGCCATCGAGTTCGACCAGCCGCAGCTCCAGTCGCGCCACATCGTCGGCGGCCATTTCGCGCAATTCGGGGTCGTCCAGCATGGCGCGCGAGGCGGCCAATTCCTGCTCGGCTTGGCGGTGCTCATTGAGTGTCGCCGTTACCGGCTCAAGCAGGGCGTATTCCTGTGAAAGCTCACGGAAACGATTGTTGTCAGCCAATACCTCGGGCTGCGACAGCAGCAGGCCGATTTCCTGATGGCGCTCGGCCAGTGCTTCGAGTTTGCGGCGGATCGATGGCGTCATTAGGAGAGCGAAGAGTGGAGAGGAGTGAGAAACGAGAGTAGCTGGATGCGGCCTTGCGCTACTTTCTCACTCGTCTTCACTCACTTCCGGGTCGCGCTCATACAAGCGACTCGCCGCGTGCAGCAGATCGAGATCACCGCTGAGGGCGGCTTCGCGCAGGCGTGCGCTGGGGTGGTGCAGCAGCTTGTTGGTCAGCGTATTGGCGAGAAAGGCCAGCGCCTCGTCCGGCGATTTGCCGCGCACCAGCATGGAGCGCGCCTTGTCGAGTACTTCGTCGCGGTAGCTTTCGGCGTGCTGGCGCATGTCCAGCGCGGGATTGCGCACGTTCAATGCCTGCCGCCAGGCCATGTAGCGATCTACCTGCAGATCGATGATGACATCGGCTTCGCGGGCAGCGGCCTCGCGCGAGCGGCGATTGTCGTCGATCACCTGGCGAAGGTCGTCGATGCCGTAGAGGTAGACGTCGGACAGCGTGCCGACCTCGGCCTCGATATCACGCGGTACCGCGATGTCGACCATGAACATCGGCTTGCGTCGACGCGAGGCCATCGCCTGTTCGACCATCGCGCGGGTCAGCACTGGCTGACGTGAGGCGGTGGAGGAAATCACGATGTCCGCTTCGGCCAGATGCTGTGGCAGGTCGGCCAGGGCGATCGCGTAACCGCCGTAACGACCGGCCAATTCCTGCGCGCTTTCCAGTGTGCGATTGGCCACGATCAACCGGCGTGCGTGCTTTTCGGCCAGATGCCGCGCGGCCAGTTCGATCGTGTCACCAGCGCCGATCAACAGCACGCAGGCCTCGCGCAGATCGGTGAATACCTGTTCGGCCAGACGCACCGCGGTGAACGCCACCGACACCGTGTGTGCGCCGATGCGCGTGTCGGTGCGAACCCGTTTGGCCACGGCAAAAGTGTGTTGCAGCAGTCGATCCAGCGGCGCCTTGAGCGACTGCGCCTGGCGCGCCAGCTGATAGGCACCCTTGACCTGGCCGAGGATCTGCGGCTCGCCAAGCACCATCGAATCCAGCCCGGTGGCGACTCGAAATACGTGTCGTACGGCGTCCTGTTCGTCGTAGCGATACAGGAACTCATCCAGCTTGCCGGGAGTCAGATGATGGTGATGATTCAGCCAGGCCTGCGGGATGTTTTCGGCGCCGGCTTGCACGCTGGCATACAACTCGGTGCGGTTGCAGGTGGAGAGGATCATCGCCTCGTCCACGCCTGGTTGACCGGTCAACGCATGCAATGCCTCGGCGGTGGCGTCCTCATCGAACGCCACCTGCTCGCGCAGACTGACTGGCGCGGTGAGGTGATTGAGCCCGAGGGCGATCAGCGGCATGGTCGGGGTGATGTCTCGTCGGTGGTAATTGGCAGCGTAGGCTAAGCTTGGCAAGACATGCCATGCATGACCAAAACGGAAAAAATGGGCAATCGGATGGAGAGTAGTGTGCGGAGCAGGTCAGCCAAGTTCAAGTTACTGCGGCATTTTACGGCAGCTACGGCGCTAGTGCTGATCCTGAACGGCTGCGTTACGACCCCGTCGCAGCACGCGGCACAGGCCCGTACGCCGCAACCGCTCGATCACTTGGTGGTGGCCATCCCCGACGCTGACCATGATGCGCTGGCGCAACTGCTGGCCGGTGAAATGGCGCTGACCAACACCGATCTGAAGGTGGCGGCGGATCATTACGGCAAGGCGATGCTGTTGAGTAATGATCCCCAAGTGGCCGGGCGGGCAACCCAGCTGGCGATCGCCGTGCACGATGACATCGCCGCGTCGAGGGCGCTGGATCGCTGGCAGGCGCTCGGCGCGAGCCAGGCCGACCTAGCGGAAGGGCGAGCCGAACTGGCACTGGATCAAGGTGATGCGGAACAGGCGCAAAAGCAGCTGGAGTTGCTGATCACCAGTGGCGACGAAGATGCGTGGCGACGTTTCGGGCGCGTGCTGGTGGGCGCGCGTGATCAGGCACAGGCCGGACGATTGTTGGAAGCCTTGGCGACCCCCGAACGCCTGCCCAACGACGAGCATGCCTGGCTGGCAATGAGCGAGTTGGGCGATAAATTCGGTCGACAGGCCTATGCCAGACGCATTGCCGATGCCGCCGTGAAACGATTCGCCACGGCCGAAACGTATGCCTGGGCGGCCCAGCAGAAATACACAGCTGGCGACAAGGAGGGTGCCCGCACGCTATTGCACAAGGCGTTGCTCAAGTCGCCGAAAGATCCCCAGTTGCGTGTGGCCTACGCCAGCATGCTCAGTCAGGCCGGTGAGTATCGCGAAGCCGGGAAACTGCTCGAGCACGGCCCGCAGACATCGCAGACTTATGCGTTGCGGGTTGCGTTGGCGGCGCAAGGCAAGGATGACAAGGCGCTGTCATCGTTGTATCGACAGATGCAGTCGGCACCTGAAGACGTGCGTGAGCAGAACGCCTTCCTGCTCGGTCAGCTGGCCACCATGCAGAATCGCAACGATGAGGCGCTGGACTGGTACAGCCAGGTCGGTGACGACGATCCGCATGCCTTCGATGCCGATTTGCGCAGCGCGCTGATTCTGTATGACCAGGGCAAGCATGAAGATGCCCACCGTTTGCTGGATCAGATTGAGCTGGACTATCTCGAACAACCCGATCAGCTGAGTCAGGCCTATCAGGTCGATGCCGAACTGCTTCTGCGTGAGCAGAAATATCCTGAAGCCGAACACGCATTCAGCCGGGCATTGCAGGTCAAGCCGAACGATCCTGGCCTGCTGTATGGCCGCGGGCTGGTCTACGCCGAGGCGGGCAACATCGATGCGGCGGTGCAGGATTTCGAAGCCTTGCTCAAGATCAAGCCCGGCGATGTCGACGCCAGCAATGCGCTGGGTTACACCCTGGCCGATGCCAATCGCGACCTGCCCGAGGCCGAGCGGCTGATCCAGGTGGCGCGCCAGGCCAAGCCGGATGATCCGGCGATCGCCGATTCCTGGGGCTGGTTGCAGTACCGGCTCGGCAATCTGGACAAGGCCGCCACCGTGCTCCGCGCCGCCTGGCTTGCGCGCAAGGATGCCGATGTCGGCGTGCATCTGGGTGAGGTGCTGTGGAAGCAGGGCAATCACGCCGGCGCACAGCAGGTTTTCAATGAAGTCCGCAAACTCGACCCGCGCAGCAGCGCTTTGGCCGCCACCTTGAAACGGCTGAATCCATGAAGCGATCACTTCGATTTTTCGCAGCCGTCTTGCCGCTGCTGCTCGCTGCGTGTGCGCCATCTGCCGTAGTGCGGATCAAGGGCGATGCCGCCTTGCTGGATGCGCAGCAACAACGTGAGCAGGCGCTGGCCCACGCCGACCACTGGGTATTGCAGGGACGACTCGGTGTATCCGATGGCAAGGACGGCGGCAGTGGCAGCTTCAGCTGGACCCAGAACGGCGAACATTACGAGTTCGTGCTGCGTGGCCCGGCCATCAGCGGCGCAAATTTTCGCTTGAGCGGTGACGCCGACGGCGCCCTGCTCGAAGGACTGCGTGATGGCCCGATACGCGGTGCCGATGCCGAAACCCTGATGCGCAAAGCGCTGGGCTGGGAAGTGCCGCTGCATGACTTGCGCGCCTGGGTGCTGGGTCTGCGCGCTGACAGCGGTCCAGCCGAGTTGCGTTTCGGTAACGATGGTCTGCCTTCGTTGCTGCAGCAGGATGGCTGGAGCGTCGATTACCGTGAATGGGACGCCAGCCGCAAGCCGCCACTGCCGAAAAAACTGTTTGCCCAGCGCAAGCCGTACAAGGTGCATCTGTCGATCGACTCATGGACGTTCAACTGAGCCATGCCGTTTTCCATTGAACGCGCCGTGTCGGCGCAGGTCGAGCAGTTGTGTGCGATCGAGCGAGCCGCGGTGCAGCTGTTTCGCGGTCATCCGGCCTGGGCTGACTATGCTGCGATGCCGATTCCCGCGGGTCTGCTGCAAAAGGCCATCTGTCGTGGTCTGGTCTGGGTGGCACTGGATGAGGTCCGCCAGCCGGTCGGGTTTATCTGGCTGGATACGGACGGCAGCAGCGATGGCGTCGGCATCGCCGAACTGAATGTGCTACCGGATCGGGGGCGGCGCGGCATCGGAGCCGCCTTGCTTGAGCATGCCTGCGCCTGGGCCAGGGAAGCTGGTTATCGGCGGGTGAATCTTGGCACTTTGGCCGATCTGCCCTGGAATGCACCGTTCTACGCCAAACACGATTTCAGCGTAGTCGACAAGGATGATCCGCGTTTCGCCTCGGCGCTTCAGCGTGATCGCGAAAACGGTTTTCCCGACGCATTGCGGGTTTTCATGAGTCGGCCATTGCCCAAACCGAAGCCGGGCGAATGGACGGCGTGGCCGGCTCCGGCCAAGTTGAACCTGTTTCTGCGCATCACCGGGCGCCGGCCGGATGGTTATCACGACTTGCAGACTGTATTCCGCCTGCTGGACTGGGGTGACGAGATCCGCCTGCGCCTGCGCGACGATGCGCAGATTCGTCGCATCGGCGAGGTGGCCGGGGTGTCGGAAGCCAGCGATCTGGTAGTGAGAGCGGCGCAGTTGCTGCAGCGGCATGCGGCGGTCGAGGTCGGCGTCGATATCGCAGTGGACAAGCGCATACCGATGGGCGGCGGTCTGGGCGGCGGCAGTTCCGATGCGGCCACGGTGCTGGTGGCGTTGAATCTGCTGTGGGGGCTGGATCTGCCCGAGGACACGCTGGCTGAACTGGGCCGCCAGCTGGGCGCCGATGTCCCGGTGTTCGTGCGCGGCCATTCAGCCTGGGCCGAGGGGACGGGCGAGCTGCTCACTCCGCTGGAACTGCCCCGAAGGCACTACCTGGTGCTGGATCCGCGTGAATCGGTACCCACGGCAGCCCTTTTTCAAGCCGCTGAATTGACACGAAATGCACCGCAGGCGACAATTTCATCCTTTGTTTCGGGCGAAACGACTGAAAACGCCTTCGAGCCGGCCGTGCGTACGCGCCATCATGCGGTGGACGCGGCGCTGAACTGGCTCACTGGATTCGGTCAGGCAAGGCTTTCCGGCAGCGGTGGTTGCGTGTTTCTGGAGGGTCGTTCGTTCGAACGGATGATGCAGATTGCCGCGCAGGTACCGACGGCATTCACGGCGCAACTGGCTACAGGCGTCAATGTTTCGCCACTGCTGCAAACTCTGGCGCGCCATCGGGGCGCGTGCTGAGCGAAGGTGATGGGTCGATGCCGTAGTCATCGTCACGTCGACAGGTAAACGCTACAAACATCTTTACAAACAAATACTGGGGCGTCGCCAAGCTGGTTAAGGCACGGGATTTTGATTCCCGCATACGCAGGTTCGAATCCTGCCGCCCCAGCCATTCATCATGGCTGCAGATTCCGAGGTAATACCGTGGACACGTCCACCCAGATGATGCTGTTTTCCGGCAATGCCCATCGCGCGCTGGCCGAGGATATCGCCCATCGCCTGGGCGTTCCGCTGGGCAAGGCGCAGGTCGGTACCTTCAGCGACGGTGAGGTGCAGATCGAGATCGAGGAGAATGTGCGCCAACAGGAGGTATTCGTGCTGCAGCCTACGGGCGCACCGAGTGCGGAAAACCTGTTCGAGCTGCTGGCTCTGGTCGATGCACTCAAGCGCGCTTCCGCCGCCACGGTCACGGCGGTGATTCCGTATTTCGGTTATGCACGACAGGATCGTCGGCCGCGCTCGGCACGCGTGCCGATCACCGCCAAGCTGGTGGCCAAGTTGATCGGCACCGCTGGCGTCAATCGGGTGCTGACCGTCGATTTGCATGCGGATCAGATCCAGGGCTTTTTCGACGTGCCGGTGGACAATGTCTACGCCTCGCCGGTCTTGCTTGCCGACATCTGGCGCAATCACAGCATGGAAGACCTGATCGTGGTCAGCCCTGATGTCGGTGGCGTAGTACGTGCCCGGGCGCTGGCCAAGCGACTGGACGATGCCGACCTGGCAATCATCGACAAGCGTCGTCCCAAGGCCAATGTGGCCACGGTCATGAACATTATCGGTGACGTCAGCGGCAAGACCTGTGTGCTGATCGACGACATCGTCGATACCGCCGGTACGCTTTGTGCGGCTGCGGCGGCGTTGAAGGAGCGCGGCGCGCTCAAGGTCGTGGCCTATTGCGTGCATCCGGTGTTGTCCGGTGCGGCGCTGAGCAATATCGAAGCCTCCCAGCTCGATGAGCTGGTAGTCACCAACACCTTGCCGCTGCGCCCGGAACTTCAGGCCTGCGCCAAGATTCGCCAGCTTACGGTCGCCGAGCTGCTGGCAGAAACCATTCGCCGCATCGCCTTTGGCGAATCGGTGAGTTCGTTGTACGTGGATTGATCATTACGGGAGTGGAGAATCGGGAATAGGGAATCGTAAAAGCTTGGCTAGAGCACTCGACGATTCTCCATTCCCGATTCCCTATTCCCGGTTCAAGCCGACTTTTCTGGTCGCGGGAAAGTCACTCGACTGCTGCGAGGCGGTCATCAACCAACCTAGGTAGTAAACAAAATGTCTCAGACTCATGAAATCAAGGCGCAGAGCCGCAAGGACGAGGGGAAAGGTGCGAGCCGCCGCCTGCGTCATGCCAGCTTCGTGCCCGCCGTTGTCTATGGTGGCAATACGGCCCCCGAAAACATCCAGATCGAACACAACACCATCCTGCTCGCTGCCAAGCACGAGTGGTTCTTCTCCTCGATCCTCGACCTGAATGTCGATGGCAAGGTGCAGAAGGTGCTGGTGCGTGACTGGCAGAAGCATCCGTTCAAGCAGTTGATGATGCACATGGACTTCCTGCGTGTGAACGAGAAGGAAACCATCCGCGTCAACGTGCCGCTGCACTTCCTGAATCAGGAGAAGTCCCCGGCCGGCAAGACCTCCGGCGTGGTGGTTTCGCACAACCTGACCGAAGTCGAGATCTCCTGCCTGCCGAAGGATCTGCCGGAGTTCATCGAACTCGACCTGGTCGACCTGAAGCCGGGCGACATCGTGCATCTGTCGGAGCTGAAGCTGCCGGCCAAGGTTGAAATCGTTGCCTTGCATCTGGGCGAGAGCCACGACACCGCCGTGGTCACCGCCAATGCGGTCAAGGAAGAAGTCGAGGAAGCGCCGGCCGAGACTGACGCCGCTGCTCCTGCTTCTGCCGACGCCGAAGCTGGCAAGGAAGAAAAGAAGTAAGCCGCGACGGCCCGCACCCCTTCGGGTGTGGGCCGTTTCTGCGATAGGTCGACATGACTGGATTGCGACTCATTGTCGGACTGGGCAACCCCGGTACCGAGTACCTCCGAACCCGGCACAATGCCGGGTTCTGGTTTGTGGACGCTCTGGCCAGCGAACATGGCGAGCGCTTCGGTTTCGACGGCAAGCTGCACGGTGAATCCTGCCGCGTTCGTATTGCCGGCGAGCCGGTCTGGCTGCTCAAGCCGGCCACGTTCATGAACAAAAGCGGCATCGCCGTTGTTTCGGCGCTGAAGTACTACAAGATCGAGCCAGAGCAGTGCCTGATTGCGCACGACGACCTCGATCTGCCCGCAGGCACAGTGCGCTTGAAATTCGATGGTGGTCACGGTGGCCAGAACGGTCTGCGTGACACGTTCTCACATCTCGGTCATGGCAAGTTTCATCGGCTGCGCATCGGCATCGGTCATCCCGGACACAGGGATCGCGTCACCTCCTGGGTGCTGGGTCGACCGGCGGCACAGGATGAAGATGCGATCCTCAACGGTATCGGTCGCGCGCTGGACGTCCTGCCACTGGCGGTGGAAGGCCAGTACGAAAAAGCCATGAAGCAGTTGCATACAAGCCGGGAATAGGGAATAGGGAATAGGGATTGGTCAAGAGCCAAAGCCCGCATTCCTGCCTTCCGATTCCCCAATCCCCATTCCCCATTCCCGGATTTCAAACCATGGGTATCAAATGCGGCATCGTCGGCCTGCCCAATGTCGGCAAGTCCACACTGTTCAACGCGCTGACCAAGGCGGGTATCGAGGCGGCGAACTATCCGTTCTGCACGATCGAACCGAATGTCGGCATCGTCGAGGTACCGGATGCCCGTCTGGATCAGTTGTCCGACATCGTGAAGCCGCAAAAGGTGGTTCCGGCCATCGTCGAGTTCGTCGACATTGCCGGCCTGGTCGCTGGCGCGTCGAAGGGCGAGGGCCTGGGCAACCAGTTCCTGGCCAACATCCGCGAAACCGATGCGATCGTGAACGTCGTGCGCTGCTTCAACGATGACAATATCGTGCACGTGGCCGGACGGATCGACCCGATTGACGACATCATCGTAATCGGTACCGAGCTGGCGCTGGCTGATCTGGCAACTGCAGACAAGGTGCTTGCGCGCGAACAGAAAAAGGCCAAGGCCGGCGACAAGGATGCCAAGGCGCTGGTGGCTGTGTTGGAGGTCGTGGTGCCGCACCTCAACGAAGGCTTGCCGGCGCGTTCGGCACCGTTGTCGGATGAAGACAAGTTGCTGCTCAAGCCATTGTCGCTGCTGACGATCAAGCCGGCGATGTATGTGGCCAATGTGGCCGAGGATGGCTTCAGCGACAATCCGCTACTGGACAAGGTGCGCGAGCATGCGGCCTCGGAAGGTGCACCGGTGGTGGCTGTGTGTGCCGCGATCGAATCGGAGATTGCCGAGCTGGACGCCGCCGACCGCGTCGAATTCCTGTCCGAGATGGGCCTGGAAGAGCCGGGCCTGAATCGCCTGGCGCGAGCTGCCTACGAGCTGCTGGGCCTGCAAACCTATTTCACGGCTGGCGTAAAGGAAGTGCGCGCCTGGACCATCCATGTCGGTGATACCGCGCCGCAGGCCGCCGGCGTGATCCATACTGATTTTGAACGCGGCTTCATTCGCGCGCAGACCACCGGCTTCGACGATTTCGTGAAATATCGTGGCGAGCAGGGTGCGAAAGAGGCGGGCAAGGTCCGCGCCGAAGGCAAGGAATACGTGGTCAAGGATGGCGACGTGATGAACTTCCTGTTCAACGTCTGATTTGACGATTCAGGCATCGCTGCTGCAACAGCACCGATGCCTGCTCAGCTGCGTGGTGATCAGAGGTCGTCGTTCTCTTCGAGCACTTTGCGCTGCATGCTGTCGAGATAGGCATCCAGTTCCTGGGTGCTGCTGAAGACTTCGCTCAGCGGCACCGCCTTGACGATGTCGAATACCTTGCGCACCTGCGGCTGCGGGTGAATCAGCAAGGTCTGGCCGCCGCGGGCCTTCATCGCCTTGCGAATCTTGGCAAAGCTGCGCAGTCCGGCACTGCTGACATATTCCAGCCCTGCCAGATCAACCACCATGGTGCCGCCGTCAGCGACCTTGGGCAGCAGCTGCTGCATGGCCTGATCGAGTTCACCAAAGGTCATTGCATCCAGCCGACCGGCGACGTGCATGGTGGCGCGGCCGGGTTCGGATATTTCGCTACGCAGACTGAGGGTCATAGTCAGGACCTTTCCTCGAACGGGTGGTTGAAACGAAGCTGCAGATGATTGCCGGTGTCGGTATGTGTATAGCGCATCTCGCTGGTGAGTGTGCGTACGAGGTGCACACCGAGGCCACCAACATCTTCACGATCGGCGATGTCCCCGGTAAGTTCGGGTGGCTCTGACTGCAGTGGATCGAAGGCGGCTGCATCGTCGGCAAGCTCAATCGTAATCGCCCCGGTTCCGATTTCCAGCTGCAAGCTGATCTGGGCGGCGCGCGCATCGGGGTAACCATAGCTGACGGTGTTTACCAGCAGCTCCTCCAATACCAGCCGGATGTCGTCACGCAATAAAGGTGACGTTCCCGCAGCAGCCAGCATCTCGTCGCATTGGTCGAGCGCAGCGAAGACTCCGGCCAGCTGGTTGTCGATGAGCAGCTGCGTGACTTCCGGCTTGCTCCCATGCCAGCTCAGTGCCAGCGCGGTGATGTCGTCGAACTGCGGTGCGTCTGCCACGAACTGGTCCATGTCCGCGATCAGTTGACGGATATAGCCTTCCGGTGCGGCTTCTTGCGGAATCTTGCTGAGGCATTCAATCGTGCGTTCGAGGCCGTACATCTGTTGCTCGTGGTTGCTGGCCTCGGTGATGCCGTCGGTATACAGCACCAGGGTCTGTCCGGGTTGCATGGTCATGCGATGTCGCGGGTAACTGGCATCTTCGTTGAGGCCGAGTACGGAGCCAGTCTCGACTTCGATGAGTCGGGTGACGCTGCTGCTGCAAAGCACGGGAGGTTCGTGACCCGCGCTGGCCAGAGTGATTTCGCCATTGCCGGTGTCGAGCAAGCCGCACAACAGGGTGACAAACATGCAGCTGTCGTTGCCTCTGCACAGTTCCTGATTGAGCAGTTGCAGCATGATGTCAGGACTGGGCGCGCGAGGCGCAAGGCTTTTCGCCAGGGTGATCGTCTGGGCCATGAACAAGGCGGCCGGAATACCCTTGTCCGAGACATCGCCGACCAGCACATACAGGCGCGTGGCATCCAGCATGAAATAACTGTAGAGATCGCCACCGACCGCGCGTGCCGGACGCAGCGCTGCGTGCAATTCGAACGAAGTGCAGTTGATGTCGAAATAATGTTCGTTCGGCAGCAGGCCGATCTGGATCTGGTGGGCGATTTCCAGTTCGCTGGCCAATCGCTGCTTCTCCCTCGCCACTCGCGCCAGATCCTCCATGTGCAAGGCAAGTTCGTGGCGCATACGATCAAATGACTTGGTCAGACTGCCAACTTCGTCATGGTGTTTGACCGCAGGCAGCTCGAAATCCAGTTCGCCACGTGCCACATGTGCGGCTCGATCAGCAAGTACACCCAGCGGTGCCATCATGCGTCGAATGATCAGCAGGGTCATCATGGCCACGCCGAACAGAGCCAATAGACCCAGGGCCAGGCTCAGCAGGAAGATATGTCGCACACCGGCGTAAATCTGGATTTCCGGAATCGCCAGTCCCAGCCGCCAGCGCGTGCCGTCGATGGGCTCCGAGTAGATCCAGACCGGACCGCGTGCTTGGGTGTTCTGAGCTACTGGCAAGCGTGCTGAAGTCGGCCTGTCGCTGGCCAGCAGCTTCAATATGGGTGTATCGGCACGCTTGCTTAACAGGTTCGGATTGTCGTGGGCGAGGTAATTGCCGTCGCTGTCCAGCACGAAGACATAGGCGCCAGGTGGCTTGTCCACGCTCGCCAGTATTTTGTGCAGCCAATCCAGCGTGACATCGGCATTGATGATGCCGACAGGGTGGTTGTCGCGGTCGATGACAAAGGAGTAATTGATCAGTTGTCGATGCCGCGACTTGGAGAAAAATGGTCGCTGCCAGCAACCTGCGGAACAACTGAGGCCGCCGAGAAACCAGGTTTGTTCAGCATAGGAACCGGTATCCTCGAGCAGGTCACGGCTGATTACCTTGCCGTCGTCCCCACGACTGACAAAGGGTGAATGCATATCGGGGTGAGCCTGGACAAGCAAGGGCTTGAAGGCGGCGGCCATCCCGGACAGATCAGTGTTGGCCTTGAGGGCGTCACGCAGCAGTTGCTCGGCATCGCCCGGCTGAGTCGCAATCATGCTGGAGACTATTCGTGCGGAAACGGCGACGCGATCCAGCCGGTTCTGGATCTGGCTGCCGGCATTGGCAGCCAGCGCGGCGGCCTCATGATGCGTGTGCTCGAGAATCTGGGCCCGGGTCAGGTCGAGCAGCCAGATGCCGATCAATCCCAATACCAGTGCCGAGCCAGCCAACACCCACAACGCCATTCGCGATGCAATGCTGCGCATGACCATATGGACATCCCCTGTGTGTGCAGTCATCTAGCCATGAAGTTCGCGCGCTCGCAAGTTCAGTGGTTGTCGTGCGGTACGGCAAACGTATTGCGCGGGCGGTGCATAATTCGTGTTCCTGCCCCCGCGAATGAGGTTTACCCATGCCAGGCCAGCAGCATGAAGTGACGTTCCGCTTCCTCGCCGAGCCAACCGACGTGAATTTCGGTGGCAAGGTGCATGGCGGCATGGCGATGAAGTGGATCGATCAGGCCGGGTACGCGTGTGCCGTCGCTTGGAGTGGGGCGTATTGCGTCACGGTTTCGGTCAGCGGCATCCAGTTCGTGGCGCCAATCCTGATTGGTGACATGGTCACCGTGCGGGCGCGACTGATCCATACGGGAACGACCAGCATGCATATGGCAGTGGACGTGTTGGCACGCGATCTCCGCAAAGGTGAGCAACAGCTGGCCACCAGTTGCGTGATGGTTTTCGTCGCGCTGGATAGCCCGGATGGCCGCCCGACTGCGGTTCCGTCCTGGACGCCGCACGATGACAGTGAGCTTCGCCTGCAGGCCAACGCCAGGCAGTTGCTGGAGCTGTCCAAGGGGATGCAGCGGTTGGTTGAACTGGGTGATGGCACGTCAGATTGAGGCTTGACTGAAGATAGTGAAGAAAAATCGCGATTTTGCGCGGATTCCACCTCTCTAGGTGTTGACAGTCAACGGCCTGATCCACACAATACGCGTTCTTTGTTGGAGGGATACCCAAGCGGCCAACGGGGGCAGACTGTAAATCTGCTGGCTTACGCCTTCGGTGGTTCGAATCCACCT